>Ga0065165_1000708_pt1 | contig 47330 bp, 36 predicted proteins | sample AraplaMF_Cvi_mMF_FD_63813 | JGI IMG/M metagenome (GOLD analysis project Ga0065165, IMG submission 63813) | Arabidopsis root microbial communities from the University of North Carolina, USA - plate scrape MF_Cvi_mMF (version 2) (version 3) | ecosystem: Host-associated > Plants > Roots >...
GATTCGCTGTTCGACCAGACCATCGCCACCTTCGACGAAGACGGCGGCGCCTACAACCAGGCCGACGCCGGCGGCTTCATCAAGCTGAACGCGCTGCGCATGCGCATCGCCGCCAACGCACGCATGAAACGCGGCCAGTAAGCCTTTGCCGCATCGTTCGTAGCACACTGAAACGAGCCGCCTTTGCGCGGCTCGTTTTTTTTGTTACATTGCCTGCACGACCATTTGCCCCGGAGACCGCTGCATGAAAGACCTGAGCGTCAGGAACAAACTATATCTGGGCTTCGGCAGTATCGTGGCAATCGTCCTGATACTGATTGCCATCGCCTACAGCAACTTCGCCAGCCTGAATGAGGCCAATGGCTGGGACAAGCACACGATGCAGGTGCTGACCGAAATCGACCGCGTCAACAACGGCATCCTGCGCACGCAGGTCGAAGTGCGCGGCTATCTGCTGACCGGCAACGAGGCCGTGCTCTCCACCGAGCGTGAGCACGCTGTGGCGGCCACGCAAAACATGCAGAATGCAATCCGCCTGACCGCCGACAATCCGCGCCAGAACGAGCGCCTGAAGAAGGCCTCCGCCCTGCTGGATAGCTGGCTGAACGTGAACCTGAAGCGCCAGATCGACAAGCGCCGCCAGCTGGGCGCGGCCAAGGGCGCGGCGGATGAACTGGGGCAGTCCAGCGAACTGCGCGAAAGCGCGGCCGTGATTATCGCCCTGCGCGGCCTGCTGGACGACGCGGCCAGTGAAGAAGAACGGCTGCTGGCCGAGCGCAGCTCCACTGCCGCCACGCTGCAGCGCCAGATGAACAATGTGCTGGCCATCGGCGCCGTGGCCGTGGTGGTGCTGGCCCTGCTGATCACCTACTTCCTGGCGCGCGCCATCGTCAACCCGCTGAACAACCTGACCGCCGCCCTGGCCCGCCTCGGCGCCGGCGAACAGAGCGCACGTGCCGAGGTGATGGCGCGCGATGAACTGGGCAAGGTCACGCAGGACTTCAACAATATGGCGCAGCAGCTGGACGACGCCCAGCTCCGCGAGCAGGCGCTGACGGACGAACTGCGCGCCAAGGTCGATTCGCTGATGGAGACCGTGACGCGCGCCGCGGCGGGCGACCTGACCAGCAAGGTGCACGTGACCGGCGAGGACGCCATCGGACGCCTGGGCCATGGCCTGTCGCGCATGTTCGACAATCTGCGCCTGCTGCTGAACAATGTGCAGAAGGCCGGCATCCAGGTCACCACCTCGGCCACCGAGATTGCCGCCTCGGCCAAGCAGCAGGAAGCCACCGGCGTGGAACAGGCCCAGACCTCGGTCGAAGTGCTCAGCACCACCAAGGAAATCTCGGCCAACACCTCGCAGCTGCTGAAGACCATGGAGGAAGCGACGGCGGTGGCGGACTTCACCACCAATGCCACCGCCGATGCCCAGGTCAACCTGCGTCGCATGGACCAGACCATGCAGAACATGGTGAACGCCACGGATTCGATCAATGCCAAGCTGGCGGCCCTGTCGGAGAAGGCGTCCAATATCAACTCCGTGCTGACCACGATCACCAAGGTGGCCGACCAGACCAATATCCTGTCGCTGAACGCGGCCATCGAGGCCGAGAAGGCGGGCGAGGCGGGGCGCGGCTTCTCGGTGGTGGCCACCGAAATCCGCCGCCTGGCGGACCAGACCTCGGTATCGACCTGGGATATCGAGCAGATGCTGAAGGAAATGCAGTCCGCCGTATCGGCCAGCGTGATGGGCATGGACAAGTTCAGCGAAGAGATCCGCCGCAGCGTAAGCGAGGTGCGGCAGGTGACCGACCAGCTGTCCGGCGTGATGGACCAGGTGCAGAAGCTGGCGCCGCAGTTCGACACCGTGCTGCAGGGCATGCAGTCGCAGGCCGTCGGCGCGCAGCAGATCACCGAGACCATGATGCAGCTGAACGACGCCACCCAGCAGACGGTCGAGTCGCTGAAGGCCACCAGCGAAGCGGTGCACCAGCTGCAGTATGCGGCCGGCGATCTGCAGTCGAGCGTAGCCACGTTTGCCGTCAATGTTTGAATGAATTGAAACGCGCATGAAAGTACTGGTTTTTCACATCGGCGACGACCGCTACGGCCTGCCACTGCGGGTGGTGCGCCGCGTCCTGCCCCTGGTGGAGTTGAAATCCCTGCCGCTGGCGCCGGACGCGGTGGCCGGCCTGATGAACCTGCACGGCGAATCGGTGCCGGTGATCGACCTGGCGCGCATCGGCGGCGGCGCAGCGGCGCTGCAGCAATACGACACGCGCATCGTGCTGGTCGATTACGTCTCGCCGGCAGGCGATATCCATGCACTGGCCCTGCTGGCCGAGCGCGTGATGGGCGTGCAGGAGGTGGCTGACGCCGCCTTGCAGCCAAGCGGCGTGCAGGCCGCCCCCTTCCTCGGTGACGTGGCGGGTGACGCGCAAGGCATGGTGCAACTGGTGGCGCTGGAACAATTGCTGCCGGCCGAACTGCGCGCCCTGCTGTTCCAGGCGGAGGATGGCGCCCGATGAGCATCCAGGGCCTGCTGAAGGACGCCACGGGCCTGAACCTGGGGCGCAACCAGGTCGAGCGGGCGGTGCGCGAACGCATGGAAGCGACCGGGCAGTCCGACCGCAAGCAATATGCGCATGAGCTGGCGCACGGCGATGCGGCGCACGAGCTGGCGCAGCTGGTCGAGCTGGTGGTGGTGCCCGAGTCCTGGCTGTTCCGCGATCCGCAGGCGTTCGCGGTGGCGGTCGAATTCGTGAAGGTGCGGCTGGCGCGCGGTGCGCGCCTGGTGCGCATCCTGTCGGTGCCCTGCGCGGGCGGCGAGGAGCCGTATTCGATGGCGATGGCGCTGTGCGATGCAGGCGTGCCGCTGGAGTCCTTTGCCATCGATGCGCTCGACATCAGCGCCGGCTGCGTGGCGCGCGCCTCGGGCGGCGTATTCGGGCGCAATGCCTTCCGCGCCCAGGATCTGGGGTTTCGCGAGCGCTATTTCACGCCGGTGCAAGGCAGCGACGATCTGCACCGCATCGCCGCCAGCCTGCAGCAGCGGGTACGCATCCGGCAGGGCAATGTGCTGCTCGAGGGTTCGGCACCGTCGGCCAGCTACGACATCATCTTCTGCCGCAACCTGCTGATCTACTTCGACCGTCCGACGGCGGCCACTGCGGCGGCGCGGCTGTCCGCGCTGCTGGCGGACGACGGCATCATGTTTGCCGGTTATGCCGAGGTGCCGGTGTTCACGCAGAACGGCTTCGTGCCGCTGCCGCACCGTCATGCCTTCGCCCTGCGCAAGGCGCTTGCCGAGCCGGGCGATACACCGGCCTGGGCGGCCCTGCCCGGCGCCGCCCCCGTCCCGCGCCGCGTTGCCGCAGCCACCGCCGCCGCCCACCGCGCGCCCCGGCCCGCCGCCGGCCTGAGCGCCGCCGGCGCGGGATTCGCTACCGGCGCCGGCGCCACCAGCTTCGGCACGCTGGCCGTACCTGCCAGCCCGGCCGCCGGCAGTGGCCCGGCCGGCGCGACCGCCGGCCTGTCGCAGCGGCTCCGGCCACGCGTGCCGCGCACCACCGCGGCGTGGCCCGGCGCCAGTGCCTCCGCCTCCCTGGCCGGCGCCTACGTCAGCCTGCGCGGCGATGCCGCGCTCGCGTCCGCGCCATCGAGCGCAGCGCTGCTGGCGCAGGCGCGCCAGCTGGCCGACCAGGGCCGCACCACGGAAGCCGCCGCCGCCTGCCGCGACATTCTGGCAAAAGCCCCCGAAACGCCGGACGCCTACTTCATCCTCGCCCTGCTTGCCGAAGCCGGACAAAAACCCGAGGACGCCGAACAGCAACTGAAACGCTGCCTGTATCTGCAGCCGGAACATTACGAAGCGCTGTGTCACCTGGCCCTGCTCGCCGAGCAGGGCGGCAACCGCAGCGCCGCCGCCAACCTGAAGGCACGCGCCGCGCGCGTGTACCAGCGCCAGCATGCGAACTGATAAACCATGAGCGAAACCCAACAACTGCGCCAGCAAGCAGGCCGAGACACAAGCGAGCCGGCGGCTGGACAACTGAACGACTGCTGGAAGCGCATCGGCGTGGCCGGCGACCACAGTTGCGAACTGCTGGCAGAGGCGGTCCACTGCCGCAACTGCGGCGTGTATGCCGACGCCGCCCAGCGCCAGCTGCGGCGTCCCGTCAGCGAAGACTACAAGCGCGAATGGGCCGACCACTTCCGCGCCCCGCTGAACGAAACCACGCGGCTGGACAACAGCGCCGTGGTGTTCCGCATCGGCCGCGAATGGCTGTCCCTGCCCACGCCGATCTACGTGCAGATCGCCCCGACCGCCGCGCCGCACCGCCTGCCGCACCGCAGCGCGCGCGGCCTGCGCGGCGTGGTCAACGTGGGCGGACGGCTGTATCCATGCATGGATCTGGCCGAGCTGCTCGGCATCGACGACCGCGAAGGCGAATCGCGCGGCGGACGGCATACCTTCCAGCGCCTGATGCTGGTGCAATGGGATGGCGAGTCCTATGCCATTCCCGTCGCCGAGATGCACGGCATCGTGCGCTACGCCGGCGAGGAGATGAAGCCGCCGGCAGCCACCATCAACAAAGGCCTGGTGCGCTACCTGTCCGGCGTGCTGGCCTACCAGGACATGCAGGTCGGCTGCCTGGACGCCGACCTGATCGGACACCAGCTTGCGAGGGCCTTGCGATGAGCAGCAGCGACGGTAACGACCTGAGCCAGTTCTCCATGCTCGACCTGTTCCGCATGGAGGCCGAGGGGCAGACGCAGATCCTGACCGACGGCCTGCTGGCCTTCGAGCGCGCCGGCGATGCCTCGGTGGAGCCGATGATGCGGGCGGCGCACTCGATCAAGGGCGCGGCCGCGATCGTGGGGCTGGACATGGTGGTGCAGCTGGCGCACGGCATGGAGGATGCGTTCATCAGCGCGCAGGCGGGCCGGCTGAATCTGACGCCGAATCGTGTCGATGCCTTATTGGCAGGCGTGGACCTGATCCTGCAATGCTCGCGGCTGACGGATGCAGGGGTGCAGCCGTGGATGGCCGCGAATGCGGCGATGATCAAGAAGACCATGGACGCGGTGATCGGCATCGCCTTCCTGCCGGAGCCGATCGCGCCACCGCCACCGCCTGCGCCATCGTCCGCACGGCCGGCAGCAGCACTGGCAGCCCTCGCCTCAGCGGCCGCGCCACAGCCAGCCGACGCGCCGCCCGCCACGGTTTCGTCCGGCAGCGACGAGCCGCCGCTCCTGGCTGCACAAAACGCAGCAGGCGCCGCCGCGTCCGACGACGCGCAAGCGCCCGCCGGCCACGCCCCGGCCGCAATCAAGGCCACGCAAAACTTCGACGAACTCCTCTCGCTGGCCAGCGAGTCGCGCATCAACGCGCACCAGCTGCACCCGATGATCCAGGCCCTGCAGCGTTTCAAGCGCAACCAGGCCAGCCTGTTCACCGTTCTGGAAGACCTGCACGAAGCCATCTCCAGCAATAGCAGCGGCGACCCGTCGCTGAAGGAAAAGTCGCTGCTGGCGATCCAGAAAAGCCAGCCCCTGAAGCAGTTCATGCTGGAACACATCGCCGACATCGAAAACTACGAACGCCGCCTGCTCACCGTCTCGCAGAACATGGTCGATGAGGTGCTCGCCATGCGCATGCGTCCCTTCCGCGACGGCGTGCAGCACTTCCCGCGCATGGTGCGCGACCTGGCCCGCAATCTGGGCAAGAACGTGGTCCTTACCATCGTCGGCGAGGACACCCTGGTTGACCGCGACATCCTGGCCAAGATCGAAAGCCCGCTGAATCACATGCTGCGCAACGCCGTCGATCACGGCATGGAAACGCCCGAGCAGCGCACCCGGTCCGGCAAGCCGCCGTGCGGCACGATCACGCTGGAAGCGCGCCACCGCGCCGGCATGCTGAACATCGAAATCAGCGACGACGGGCGCGGCGTCGATATCGAAAAGATCCGCCGCACCGTGGTCGAACGCAAGATGTCCACGCCGCAGATGGCGGCGGCCATGTCGCAGGCCGAGCTGATGGAATTCCTGTTCCTGCCTGCCTTCAGCCTGAAGGAAGAGATCACTGAAATCTCCGGCCGCGGCGTGGGCCTGGACATCGTGCACGACACCATCCGCGACCAGAACGGCACCGTGCGCATCGAGTCCGAACTGGGCAAGGGCTTCCGCACCAGCATCACTCTGCCCCTGACCCAGTCCATCGTGCGCGCCCTGGTGGTGGACATCAAGGGCGAGGCCTACGCGGTGCCGATCGTCAAGGTGGAACGCGTGCTGACGGTCGATCAGTCGCAGATCCACACGCTGGAAAACAAGCAGTTCTTCGACCATAACGGCGAGCATCTGGGCCTGGTGCCGGCCAGCCAGGTGCTGGAACTGGGCGATATGGAAAACGGCGGCGAGCTGCCGATTGTCGTCATCGGCACCGGCGCGCGCCGCTATGCCCTCGTCGTGGACAAGATCCGCGGCGAGGAAAGCCTGGCGGTGCAGGCCATCGACCCGATCTTCGGCAAGATGCGCGACATCAGCGCCGCCGCCCTGCTCGACGACGGCGAGCCGGTCCTGATCCTGGACGTGCCCGACCTGCTGCTCTCCATCGAGAAACTGCTGAACGAAGGCGGCCTGCACCAGCTCGCGCGCTCCGACCTGGCGGAACGGCGTAGAATGAAGCGTATCCTTGTCGTGGACGATTCCCTGACCGTGCGGGAAATGGAGCGCAAGCTCCTGACCGGCCGCGGCTTCGAGGTGGATATCGCCATCGACGGGATCGATGGCTGGAACGTGGTGCGCAGCGGCGACTACGACCTGGTCATCACCGATGTGGACATGCCGCGTATGGACGGCATCGAGCTGGTCAACCTGATCAAGAAGGATCTGCACTTGCACAAACTGCCCGTGATGATCGTGTCGTACAAGGACCGGCCGGAGGACCGCGCACGCGGCCTCGCGGCCGGCGCCGACTATTACCTGACCAAGGGCAGCTTCCACGACGAGACGCTGCTGGACGCCGTCACGGACCTGATCGGAGACGCCTGGCGATGAAAATCGGCATCGCCAATGACGTTGCCATGGCCGCCGAAGCGCTGCGCCGCGTGGTGGCCAGCACCCAGGAACACCAGGTCATCTGGATCGCCCGCACCGGCCGCGAGGCGGTGCGCATGTGCGCCGAGAACCGTCCCGACCTGGTGCTGATGGACCTCAACATGCCGGAGCTGGATGGCGTGGAAGCCACGCGCCAGATCATGGAGGAGTCGCCCTGCGCCATCCTGATCGTGACCGCCCAGCCCAAGGACAATGTCAACCAGGTCTTCCGCGCCCTCGGCGCCGGCGCGCTGGACGTCACCGCCACCCCCATCCTGCAGGGCAAGGCCGGCGGCGACAAGGAACTGCTGCACAAGCTGAAGACCATGGACAGCCTGATCCGCCACAGCGGCGGCAGCCAGTCCATGCCGCCCAAGCGCCGTCCCCTGCCGGATAAGCCGGACGCCCCGCTGAACATGCTGGTGGCGATCGGCGCGTCCACCGGCGGCCCGGTAGCCGTGGCCAAGACCCTGGCCGCCTGGACCCCGCCGCCCGGCTGCGCGGTGGTGGTGGTGCAGCACATCGACGAGAACTTTGCCGACCATTTCGCCAAGTGGCTGGGCGAGCAGCTGGCGGTGCCGGTGCGCGCCATCGAACATGGCGACAAGCTGCAGGGCGGCATGGTGATGGTCGCCAAGAGCAACGACCATCTTGTACTGGATGAATCGCTACATCTGGTTTACGATGCTAACCCAAGGGAGTATGCGTACCGCCCCTCGGTGGACGTGTTCTTCCAGTGCGTAGCCCAGAACTGGAAACAGGATGCCATCGGCGTGCTGATGACGGGCATGGGGCGCGACGGCGCCGAAGGCCTGCTGGCGCTGCGCCGCGCAGGCAAGACGACCGTCGCACAGGACCAGGCCAGCAGCGCCGTTTTCGGCATGCCGCGCGCCGCCATCGAGATCGATGCGGCCCAGCTGATCCTGCCCCTGCAAAAGATCGGTCCCTTCCTGCGCAGCACGATCGGAGGCAGGAATCACTCATAAAGAAGCGAGACGGAATGTCGCTGGAAATCCCGCAGGACCCGGAACAAAGCCTCACCAAGTTCAAAGTGCGCGTATTGCTGGTCGATGACCAGCTGATTATCGTTGAAGCGCTGCGCCGCATGCTCACGGCGGAAAGCGATATCGAATTCCACTTCGTCACCGAGGCTGAAAAGGCGCTGCAATGCGCTATCGAACTGCAGCCGACCGTGATCCTGCAGGACCTTGTCATGCCCGGCGCGGACGGCTTCGAGCTGCTGGGCCAGTACCGCAGCAACGAATACACCGAACAGGTGCCGGTGGTGGTGCTGTCGGCGCGCGAAGACCCGAAGCTGAAGGCGCATGCTTTCTCCATGGGCGCCAACGACTACCTGGTGAAGCTGCCGGACCGGCTGGAAATGCTGGCCCGCATCCGCTATCACTCGAACGCGCATATCAGCCGCCTGCAGCGCGACCAGGCCTTCCGCTTCCTGCGCGAGAGCCAGCAGCAGCTGGCGGCGGCGAATATCGAACTGCAGAAGCTGGCGGCGCTGGATGCGCTGACCGGTATCTCGAACCGGCGCCGTTTCGACGAGACCATGCTGCTGGAATGGCAGCGCGGCCAGCGCGAGCGCCAGCCGCTGTCGCTGCTGATGGTGGATATCGATTTCTTCAAGTATTTCAACGACACGTACGGGCATCCCGCAGGCGACTTGTGCCTGAAGCGGACCGCGGCGGTGCTGACCGAGCATTTGCGGCGTCCGGCGGATCTGGTGGCGCGCTATGGAGGCGAGGAGTTTGCCATCATCCTGCCGGATACGGACAGTGCCGGGGCGATGACGGTGGCGCGGGCCTGCGTGAGGACCCTGGAGCAGCTGCAGATCGAGAACAAACGCGCCGAGCCGCGCGGTGTGGTGACCTTGTCGATCGGGGTGGCGACCATGGTGCCGGGCAAGGGGTTTACGCCGGGAGATCTGATCGGGGCGGCGGATCAGGCGCTGTATGCGGCCAAGCACGGGGGGCGGAATCGCGCGGTGGATGCGGCTTCGATTCCGAGCAGCGCTGCCTGAAACCTAAAACCAGGGTCAGACCCACGGGGTCTGACCCGGCCCGGGCAAGGGTCAGACCCCGTGGGTCTGACCCCGGTTTTCGGTTCTAAACAAAAACCGGCTCCGGCTCCAGCCGCACCCCATACCTGTCGAGCACATCCGCCTGAATCGCCTCCGCCAGTCTGCGCACATCCTCCCCCGTCGCCCCGCCATTATTCACCAGCACCAGCGCCTGTTTCGGATACACCCCCGCCGCCCCGAGGGAGCGTCCCTTCCACCCGCACTGATCGATCAGCCACCCTGCCGCCAGCTTCTCGCTGCCGTCAGCCTGTGCATGATGCACCAGTCCCGGAAACTGCTCCAGCAAGCGCGCGCAATGCTCAGCCGCCACCACCGGATTCTTGAAAAAGCTCCCCGCATTCCCGATCAGCGCCGGATCCGGCAGCTTGCGGCTACGGATCGCAATCACCGTATCCGCCACCTGCAGCGCCGTCGGCGCCGGCAGATTCTGCTCCGCCACCGCATGCGCCAGCTCCGCATAACGCAAATTCGGCTGCCACGCACGCGGCAATGCAAAGCGCACCTCCACCACGATCAGCTCGCGCCCCTCGTGCTTGAACACCGAATCGCGGTAAGCGAAGCGGCAGGCATCGGCATCCATCTCCAGCGTATCGCCGGTCGCCGGATCAAAAGCCGTCAGCGACAGGAAGAAATCCTTTGTCTCCGCGCCATACGCCCCCACATTCTGGATAGGCGCCGCGCCGACCGTGCCCGGAATCAGGGACAGATTCTCCAGCCCCGGCGCCTCGTGCGACAGCGTCCACTGCACGAACTGGTGCCAGTTCTCGCCGGCGCCGGCACGCACATGATGATGCCCGCCGTCGCCGTGCAGCAGCTCGCGGCCGTGGATGGCGATGTGCAGCACCAGGCCGTCGAAGTCGCCGGTCAGCAGCAGATTGCTGCCGCCGCCCAGCACCAGGCGCGGCATGGCGCGCAATACCGGGTCGGCAAACACGGCGCGCAACTGATCGACCGTATCCACGCGCAAGTACAGTTTCGCGGAGGCATCAATCCCGAAGGTGTTGAAGGACTTGAGGGAGAAGTTGTGCTGCAGAGGAAGAGGCTGAGTCATATCTATGTCAAGAATTTGCCAGATTATAGAGGGAAAGGCACAAAAACGACCGAGCGTTCGCCCCGTTGTCCGTTAAAATGTCGCATCTTTTGAAAAGGCTAGCCTTAGCCGTTGCTTGATTGTAAAGGAAACCATATGCCATCGTTTGACGTAGTGTCCGAAGCGGACATGATCGAAGTGCGCAACGCCGTCGATCAATCCAACAAGGAAATCAGCACCCGCTTTGACTTCAAGGGCAGCGATGCGCGCGTCGAACAGAAGGAAAACGACCTGACCGCTTTCGCCGACTCGGATTTCCAGCTGAGCCAGGTGCGCGACGTCCTGACCAACAAGCTGGCCAAGCGTAAAGTGGACGTACGCTTCCTGGACGAAGGCAAGATCGAGAAAATCGGCGGAGACAAGGTCAAGCAAGTCATCAAGGTCAAGAACGGCCTCGACTCCGACACGGCCAAGAAGATCACCAAGGTCATCAAGGAAAGCAAGATGAAGGTCCAGGCATCGATCCAGGGCGAATCCGTACGCGTGACCGGCGCCAAGCGCGACGACCTGCAGGCTGCCATGCAACTGCTGCGCAAGGATGTACCGGACACTCCGCTGGAATTCAATAATTTCCGCGATTGATCCGCGATTGATTAAGGACAGTAATGAAACGTGTTGATGATTTCCGCCTGAAGTTTGGCGACAACGAGTACGTGCCAATCATGATCGGCGGAATGGGCGTGGACATTTCCACGACCGAACTGGCGCTGGAAGCGGCGCGCCTGGGTGGCATTGGCCACATTTCCGATGCGATGGTGGAAGACGTTTCGGACCGCAAGTTCGATACCACCTTCGTCAAGGACAAGACCAAGCTGTACAAGTACAACATCCATAATATGGACAAGTCCGAAGTGCAGTTCGACCTGGGCCGCCTGGCCGAGGCGCAGCGTCTGCACATCGGCAGCACCATGCAGCAGAAGAAAGGCCCCGGCCTGATCTTCGTGAACTGCATGGAAAAGCTGACCATGAACGGTCCCAAGGAAACCCTGCGCACCCGCCTCAACGCGGCGCTGGACGCTGGCATCGACGGCATCACGCTGTCGGCCGGCCTGCATTTCGGCTCCTTCGCGCTGATGGCCGACCATCCGCGCTTCCGCGAAGCCAAGCTGGGCATCATCGTATCGTCGGTGCGCGCGCTGCAGATCTTCCTGCGCAAGAACCAGAAACTGGACCGCCTGCCGGACTACGTGATCGTCGAAGGTCCGCTGGCCGGCGGTCACCTCGGTTTCGGCCTGGAAGACTGGAAGGACTTCGACCTGCACCAGATCGTGCGCGAAGTGCTGGACTACCTGAAGGGCGAGGGTCACGCTATTCCGGTGATTGCCGCGGGCGGCGTGTTTACCGGTTCGGATGCGGTGTCCTTCCTGGAGATGGGCGCAGCGGGCGTGCAGGTGGCGACCCGTTTCACCGTGACCAGGGAATGCGGCCTGCCGGACGACGTGAAGCAGGAATACTTCAAGGCCAGCGAAGAGGACATCATCGTTAACGGCGTCTCGCCGACCGGCTACCCGATGCGCATGCTGAAGAACACGCCGGCGATTGGCGCGGGCATCCGTCCCGGCTGCGAATCCTACGGCTATCTGCTGGACGCGACCGGCAACTGCGCCTACATCAATTCCTACAACCGCGAAGTGACGGCCAACGGCGGCAGCGACAAGGGCATCAAGGTGATGGACAAGACCTGCCTGTGCACGCACATGCGCAACTTCAACTGCTGGACTTGCGGCCACTACACCTACCGCCTGAAGGACACCTCCTTCAAGAAGCCGGACGGCACTTACCAGATGCTGACTGCGGAACACGTGTTCAAGGACTACCAGTTCTCGACCGACAATTCCGTAGCCCTGCCCGAGAAAGAGTTCTAATTCTTTTTGGGGTCAGGCGCTAATGGGCCCGTGTCCATTCAGCGCCTGCCCCGGTTCAGCCTTCGCTGGTGATGCGCGTGATGAGCGCGCCCAGCACGTCTTCCGCCAGCTCGTTGTCCACCTGGCAGGTGCCTGCGTTCATATGTCCGCCGCCGCCGTACTCGAGCATCAGCGCACCGATATTCGTCTTCGATGAACGGTTGACGATCGACTTGCCGGTCGCGAACACCGTGTTCTGGTTCTTCAGCCCCCACAGCACGTGGATCGAGATATTCGTCTCCGGATACAGCGCATAGATGATGAAGCGGTTGCCCGCGTAAATCGTTTCCTCCTTGCGCAGGTCCAGCACCACCAGGTTCCTGTGCACCGTCGAGCAGCGGCGGATCTGGTCCTTGCACTTCTCCGCGTGTTCGAAATACAGGTCCTTGCGCTCCTTCACGTCCGGCAGCGCCATGATTTCCTCGATCGTGTGATTACGGCAGTAATCGATCAGGTCCATCATCAGGTTGTAGTTCGAGATGCGGAACTCGTGGAAGCGCCCCAGGCCGGTGCGCGCGTCCATCAGGAAGTTGAGCAGGTCCCAGCCTTTCGGATTCAGGATTTCGTCCTGGCTGAATTGCGCGGAATCGCCCTTGTCCACGGCGCGCATCATGTCGTGCCATGAGGCCGGGAAGGCCGTGCCGCCGCCGAAGTAGTCGTACACCACGCGCGCCGCGGACGGCGCCTGCGAATCGAGCACGTGGTTCTGCCGGTCGCCCGTATTGCGCAGCGTTTCGGAGAGGTGATGGTCGAACGCCAGATGGGCGCCTGCCACATATGGCAGATTGGTCGTGATATCGCGGCTGGTGATGGCGATCTTCCCGTCCTGCATGTCCTTCGGGTGCACGAACAGGATATCGTCGATCATATTCAGGTGCTTGAGCAGCACCGCACAAACCAGGCCATCAAAGTCGCTACGCGTAACCAGGCGGTACTTCTTTGCTTCTGCAGACATGGGCACCCCTTATCGCTCAGGAAAGAGCGGTCATCATACCTCGTAGCTTCAAAGCCTGTCGAGACGAGCAGCGAATCCCGTGGCTTTGAATTGCTCCAGGACAAAGTCCACGAACACCCGGGTCTTGGCCGGCAAGCCTTTCTTGCTCGGGTAGTAGATCGATAGCGCCCCGATTTCGCCATACCAGTCCGGCAGCAGGCGCACCAGCTCTCCGCTTTCCAGCAGCGGCGCGGCATGCGGCGCCGGCAGCGGCGCGATGCCCATGCCCAGCTTGACGGCCTGCGCCATCGCTTCCGGATCGTCGAAGGTGGCCAGTACGCGGAATTCGGCCATGGCCTCCTCGCCCGCACCGTTGCGCAGCGCATAGGCGCGCTGGCGCCCGGTGGACGCGGTACGGCGCGAAATCCCTTCCAGTCCGGCCAGGTCTTCCGGCCGGCGCGGCGCCGGCCGTCCCGCCATATATGCCGGCGCGGCGCAGATCAGGATGCGCGGCCGCGCCAGCTCGCGCGCCACGATGCCCGGCGCCAGCTCGATGCCGCCGCCGATGGCCACGTCATAGCCCTCCCCGATCAGATCCACGGGACGGTTATCGAAATGCCAGTCCGGCGTCACGGCCGGATAGCGGCGCACGAACTCGGCCAGCAGCGGCACCAGGTAGATGCGTCCCACCGCGTGCGCCATGCCGACCTTCAGCACGCCGGAGGGCTGGCCCGCATCGCGCGACACGTCGGCAATCGCCCCCTGCAGCTCGGCCAGCGGCCCGCGCGACTGAGCCAGCAGGCGCTCGCCCGCTTCGGTCAGGGTCAGGCTGCGCGTGCTGCGCTGGAACAGGCGCACGCCCAGCCGGGCCTCCAGCCGCGCCACGTTCTTGCTGACGGCGGCCGGCGTCAGGCCCAGCCGGCGTGCGGCGCCGGAAAAGCCGCCGCCCTCGGCGCTCTGCAGAAAGGATTCCAGGTAATTCAGGGGTTCCATATGCGATTCCAGACAATTAGTTGAAAGTAATTGTAGCGATTGCTGGCTAGTTGGAGTGTAATTTTTGGACCATACTGCATCCATCAACTAACTAACTCACCAAGGAGTTCATCATGAAACTGCAAGGAAAAGTCGCTTTCGTTACCGGTGGTTCCCGTGGCATTGGCGCAGCAACCGTGCGCCGTCTGGCTGCTGAAGGCGCTGCCGTGGCCTTCACCTACCAAAGCTCGGCCGACGTGGCCGAAGCGCTGGCGAAAGAAATCACCGCTGCCGGCGGCCGCGCCATCGCCCTGCGTGCCGACGCTGCCGACGCTGCCGCCACCAAGATCGCCATCGACCGCGCCGCTGCCGAATTCGGCGGCCTGGATATCCTGGTCAACAATGCCGGCGTGCTGCGCATGGGCGATATCAGCGAGTTCTCGCTGGAAGATTTCGACCTGACCGTGAACGTGAATATCCGCGCCGTGTTTGCCGCCACCAAGGCAGCCGTGGCCTACATGAAGGAAGGCGGCCGCGTGATCAATATCGGCAGCACCAACGCCGACCGCATGCCTTTCGCCGGCGGCGCCGCTTACGCGATGAGCAAGTCGGCACTGAAAGGCCTGGTGCAGGGCCTGTCGCGCGACCTGGGTCCACGCGGCATCACCATCAACAATGTGCAGCCGGGTCCCGTGAACACCGAAATGAATCCGGAAACCAGCGACTTCGCTGCTGCGCTGCACGGCCTGATGGCCCTGCCACGCCACGGCACCACCGCTGAAATCGCCGGCTTCGTGGCTTACCTGGCTTCGCCGGAAGCGGCTTACATCACCGGCGCCAGCCTGAACATCGACGGCGGCTTCGCAGCCTGATGCCGCGCCCTGGCTGCGGTCAGGGCTCCACCACCGCATGCCGCAGCTGTTCGGCGTCCTGCAAAGGGGACGCGCCGAACAGCCTGCGGTATTCGCGGCTGAACTGCGACGGGCTTTCGTAGCCCACCTGGTAGGCGACCGTCGCCGCCTCCACTCCGCCCGCCATCAGCAGCTTGCGCGCTTCCAGCAGGCGTACGTGCTTCTGGTACTGCAGGGGACTCATCACCGTCATTGCCTTGAAGCGGCGGTGCAGCACCGAGGTGCTCATGCGCACCGCCTTGGCCAGCGCCTCGATGCGCAGCGGCTGATCGAAATGCTCGCGTATCCACATGATCGCTTCGCCGATCGCTTTCTCCTTGCCGCCGCCGCGTACCGCGGTATTCAGCGCCGCGCCGCCGGGCGCCATCAGCAGGTGGTAGAACAGCTCCTGCTTCAGCAGGCGTGACAGCACGGCCACGTCGCGCGGCTTGTCCAGCAGCGCCAGCAGGCGTTCGAAGACGTCCAGCAAGCCCCCGTCCGCATGCTCCACGTAGGTGGCCGGCAGATCCTGCGGCGGAGGCGCCGCGATCTGCATCTCGAGGATGAAGGCGGCAACTTCGCGCGCGTCGAAGTCGATGCGCACGCCGAGATACGGGACCTGCCGCGTGGCGGCCGTGACCTGCCCTGCCACCGGCATTTCCACCGCCGTCAGTACATAGTCGCCCGGACCGTATTCCACCACCTCCGCGCCGATCAGCATCTGCTTGGCGCCCTGCAAAAGCAGGCAGGCCGACGGCTGCAGCATGCCGCGCCCCGCTGGCGTGGGGGCGGCAATGCGGATCAGCGTCAGCCAGGGAACGGCGGTGGCGATGTCGCGCTGGCCGTCCGGCACGCTGCTGAAGCGCGCCAGGACGGCGTTACGCAGCCGGGACAGTTGTCCGCAGCGTGCTGCTGCAGCGCTTGCCGTTTCAGCGCCAGCGACATCAGCGCCGGCTTTGTCAGAGCTTGTTTTCATACCCCATCAGGGCCTTCGGTTCGAGATAGGCATCCAGGCCAAACTTGCCGAACTCGCGTCCCAGGCCCGATTGCCTGAAACCGCCGAACGGCGCCAGGGGCTCATCATACAGGCCGTTGATGAAAACGCGCCCGGCCACGATCTGCGAAGCGACGCGGTTGGCGCGTTCCAGGTCGCCCGAGAACACATAGCCATGCAGGCCGTAGCTGGTGTCGTTGGCAATCGCGATCGCCTCCTCTTCCGTGCGGTAGCTGATGATGGACAGCACGGGGCCGAAGATTTCCTCCCGGGCGATGGTCATATCGTTGGTGACGTTGGCGAACACGGTCGGCTTGACGAAGTTGCCCGCTTCCAGCCCCTGCGGCTTGCCTTCGCCGCCGGCCAGCAGTTCGGCGCCCTCTTCCACGCCCTTGCGGATATAGCCCTGCACGCGTTCCCACTGCCTGGCGCTGATCATCGGACCGATGCGTGTCGCCGGGTCGGACGGCTGGCCCACCTTGAGCTTGGCGATCTCCTGCACCACCAGGCGCTTGACCTCATCCAGGCGCTGCTCCGGCACCAGCAGGCGCGTGCCGGCCAGGCAGGCCTGGCCGCTGTTGAAGGTGGCGGCCGTCACGGCAAACGGCATGGCCTTGGCGAAGTCCGCATCGTCCAGCAGGATGGTGGGCGACTTGCCGCCCAGCTCCAGCGTGACGCGTTTCAGGGTATCGATGGCGCCGCGGGCAATGGCCTTGCCGACGGCGGTGGAGCCGGTAAAGGAAATCTTGGCGATATCCGGATGGCGCGTGATTTCGGCGCCCACCGTGTCGCCGCGGCCGGTGACGATATTGAACACGCCCGGCGGCAGGCCGGCCTTGTGCAGCAGGCGGGTCAGCGCATCGGTCTGCATGGCGCTCATCTCGCTCGGCTTGATGACGGCAGTGCTGCCGGACGCAATGGCCATTGCCAGCTTGCCGGTAATGAAGCCGTAGTTGGCGTTCCATGGCGTGATCAGGCCAACCACGCCCAGCGGCACCATCTGCACGCGGGCGATGCCATGCTGCTGCACGAAATCGTATTCGGCCAGCACCTTCTTCGCGTTGGCGAAGTTGGCCGAGGCGCGGCGCACCGTGCCTGCCGTGCTGCTGGCCAGCGGGCCGCCGTATTCGGCCAGCATGACCTCGGTCAGTTCCTGCTCTCCTTCGCGCACCGCATCGTGCAGGCGCTGGAGCATGTCCATGCGTTCTTCGCGCGTGGTGCGCGAGAATGCAGGGTACGCCGCCTTGGCGGCGGCTATGGCGCACCGGGCATCCACCTCGTCGGCAAGACGGGTGCGCACCAGCAGTTCGCCAGTAGTGGGGTTCGAGAATTCCATGATCTCACTGCCGTGAGGCGTCACGAATTCGCCGTTGATGTAGATCTGGTTTAAGGTTTTCATGTGCTCCATGTTAGGAGCACACCCGCCGCAGGCGGTAGATCAATTCTGGTGAAGGATTGCCTGATCCTGCCGGTACAGCTTTTCCAGCACTTCGCTTGTGATCGCTGTGACAAGGGCGCTGGCGGGCGCCAGATCCGGCTCCTCGTGGTCGCGCAGCTGCAGCCACAGGGCTTCCACTTCCGCCTCGCGCGCCGCCACGGCGGCTTCCACCTCCTCCTGCCAGAACGGCGGCGCCTCGCCTTCCACGAAGTTGCCGCGCCCGCGCCCGAAGTGGGCCACGGCCAGGTAGCGCAGCACGCTGGACACCAGCAGCGTGCGCAGGAATTCGCCGGACAGGGTAATGCTCGGCACCTTGCGGTCCGTGCCCACATTGAAGCCCCAGGCCGCGCCGGAGAAGGCCAGCGCGCCAATCACGCCACCCAGCAGGGCGCCCGTGCCCAGGGTCAGACCGCCCGCCGCCAGGTCGGCCGACAGCCCGGTCGCCGCGCCGGACAGGATGGCGCCCAGCAGCGCCGCCTGCGCCTTTTCCACCGGCGCCCTGACCACGAAATTCTTGCTGACGCGGGCATTGATCTTGGGCGCTTCGCTGGCGTCCAGCTTGTGCAGCGCCAGCAGGTGCACCGTGGTCTGGCCGATGGCCAGATTGAGGCGGCCGATCAGGGTGTTCATTGCCCGTTCCTGCCGCTTGCGGTCCTCGCCCTTGCCATAGCCGACGATTTTCAGGGCCGAGGCCAGCATGCCTTTTTCCGGCGCTTCCACCATCTGCCGGTCGCGCGCCGCATCCACCAGCTGCTGCGCCGTGACGGCCATCGACTGGCGGAAGCGGCGCGCATTGTTCTCTTCCCACAGCGAGAACAGGCGGCCATACGCCTCCTGCTTTTCCGGCGCGACCAGCGCGCCGATGGCGTCGTAGAACACGCGCTCGTGAATCCAGCAGCGGGCGAAGGCATCCAGCGGCAGCACTTCGCGCACCACGCCGTAATCGACCATGTGCTCCTTCCAGCGTGTCTGCTCGGCCTGTTCTTCGGCGGCGGGGCGCGGTGGCCCCATCTGGTTCAGCAGCACCAGCACCGGTTTGCCCAGCCATTCGAGGATGCGCATTTCGGACGGCAGATAGCCCGCATCCTGCGGATTTTCGGCGGAGTTGACGAGGTAGAGCACCACGTCCGCCTCGTCGCGCGCGGCGCGCAGGGCGTTCTGGCTGAGCCAGAAGGAACGGTCGCGGTAGCGGTCCAGCACTTCGCGCAGGAACCAGCCGATCGGATTGCCGGACATGGCCAGGCGCTTCATCAGACGCACGGAATCGCCGAAGCCCGGCGTGTCCCACAGCACCAGGCGGTCGCCCTGCTGTGTGCTCATCAAGGTATGGGATTCGGCAAAAACGGTAACGTGGGCGGCGTCTCTTACTTCGCCCACGTCGGCGCCCAGCAGGGTGCGGGCCAGGGTGGTTTTGCCGTTGTTGGTATGGGATATCAGTGCTAGCTGGATCGTGGCCGGCGCGCCGCTCATGCGCTCTCCCTTATATGGTCGGGCGGCGCCAGCAGGTCAACGACAAAGGGCTGGGCGCCATGAAAGATGCAAAACTCCCGCCACAATTCTACCCTTTCCTGCAGGCGCGCCCCGTCCATGCGCGGCGCAAATGCGGACTGGTCCAGCAATACCGTGGCGCCCTCGCCGGCCGCCGCCACCAGCGCGCCAATGGCGGCGCCGTGGTTTTCCGTTTCCGGCGTGGCGGCAAGGCTGAACAGCAAGGCCGTGACGGTCGGACCGTCCGCCGCCGCGCCCTGGTCGCCCAGTACCACGCCCGCATCCGCGCCATAGGAAACCGGTGGCAGCAGGCGCAGGCGGGCGCGCTCGCCCATCTGCTCCATGGCCACCGTTTCCAGGCCCTTGCTGCGCGCTTCGTCCACGCTGAAGCTGTAAGGCACCACGCGCATCAGGCCGGCCGCGCCGCCCGCCTGCTGGTTCAGCTTGCGGAAGTAAGGCTGGTCCAGGTCGAGCGGGAAGCGGCGTTTCAGGCGCCAGGCGCTGAAAGCGGCCGGCAAGGCCAGCAGCACGCGCGGCAGCACCACGTACAGCATCAGGGCGCCGGCATACAGGTGCACCCAGCGTGCGCCGTTGTCGGACAGGGTCTGCGCATTGGCATCGTGGCCGAAGCGCAGGATGTCGATTTCCGCCAGCGAGAAGCCTTCCAGGTGGAAGACTGCAATCACGGGGGCAAACAGGATGTGCAAGATGCGGTACACCTGGTCCGGATCGAGGAAGGTGCTTTCCCAGCCGGCCGAATAGCGCGTCAGCACGCCGCGCGAATACAGGGAAGCGATGGCGCCCAGCGCCAGCGCCGCAGCGCTCAGGTGCAGGGCGCGCGCCAGGCGGGCCGCATTCAGCTTGAAGCTCAGGCGCGTCCACTCGTTGACGAACCCCAGCATGGCCCGCGACAGCGAAGACGGCAGGCGGCGCGGCACGCCGCCCTTGCCCACGCTGACGCGGCGCACCCAGGTCGAGCGCATGAAGCGTTCTCCCTTGCGCGGGATGGCCATCCATATCACCACCACCAGGTAGGCCAGGAAATTCCAGCCCAGGATCAGCAGCAGCGGCAGCGACAGCAGATCCACGTGTTCAGGATCTGCCACGCGGTCGGCGGCAGCGCCGAGCAGGAAGCCGGCCAGCGGCATCAGCCAGCCGGCAACCCAGGCATCGCTCTGGCGGCGCGCGAAGGAACCGAAGGCCGGATGGCGCGAGCCGAGGCGGCTCAGGATCTGGTCGGCGCGCTGTTCGAGAAAGGCCGGGAAGGTGGCCGCGGCCTTTCGCTCGGACGCATCCCACTGCGCCAGCTCGCGCGCGGTGCGGCTGGCGTATTTGCGGTCGTCGTCACTCAGGACTTCGTGCGCCTGGTCTGCTTCCTCGACGGCCTTGACCAGTAGGACCGCCCTTGCGGCTTGCTCTTTCATTCCGCACGCCTTTCTCTGCTGTCATTATGTTAAGCAGTGTAGCAATGAAAGTGGCGTTGCGGGAAATTTATTGGCGGCCGCACAACACCGCATCAGAGGCTACTTTGGGATTGTAAATCCGATCCATCTGTACTACCTCAAAGTCGGACGGGCGAATCGCGCGCAGCTTCTGCAAGTCGCTATTGTCCCAGCGCGGATCGGGCGCGCCGGAGAGGTAGAAGTTGGAGCCGATGTCGGCCAGGATGATGCCGTAGTTCTTCATCGCGGTAAGGATGGTGCGGTTGGCAGCCGAGTAGCCCGAGATATCCACGCCGGCCTTCAGCCTGAGGCGCATGCCCATTGGCGTGGGCGCACTGCTGCTGGTGTTGCTGCCCGATACGCTGTGGCGCGCCGGGGCGGTGAAGCTGGGGCTGACGCGGCTGGATTGCAGCGTGAAGCGCACCGGATGGTTGACCGTGCCCGACGCCACCTCGTCGTAGCGCAGGAGGCCGGGGAAGATCGGCAGGCCGGCGGCGTCGGCCGAGGTCCAGCACAGGGGACGCTGGGCGTTGCTGTCCAGGTCGAATTGCGCACCGGAAGACGCGCTCCAGCCCGTGCCGCCGGCGCCCAGGCTGGCGTTGTAAAGTTCATACAGTTTGTGGTTTTTTGCATCGACGGCAATCACGTGGGAGTCGCCGGCGCCGTTGCCTTCGATGGGCGCGGTGAGCGGAATCGGCATCGGGCCTGGGTCGCTTTCATCGCCATAGTTGCCGTCGCGGCTGTTGGCGCGGTAGCTCACGTTGACCGGCTGCTGGTCGCACACCACCACGAAAGGGATGCCGATGGGCGCGCCTTCCCAGGCGCCGCTGCCGAAGTCGGTGAACAGCGGGGCGTTGGTCTGGGCCAGGAAGCTGATGATGGCCAGGGAACGCGCGTCCAGCGGGGCTTGCGCGATGTTCGTGCGCCAGGGGCTGTCGGACGGGAAGATGGCGAGCCTGCTCAGGTCGGCCGGTGCGGTCGAGCAGCCGGCGCCCGGCGGCGTGCTTGGCGGCGGTTCGGCTGGTGGCGTCGTCGGCGGCGTGCTTGGCGTGCCGGGCGCGGGCTGGCCGGGACCGCCGTCGCCCCCAGCAGCCCCTGCCCCTGCCCCGCCTCCGCCGCCGCAGGCGCTCAGCCCGCCCAAGGCCAGCGCAACGCTGGCAGCCATCACCATCCGAACAGTCACTTTCCTCATACTACCTCCGGTTATTTCCCGGAGGCACTATAACGAAATCCGCCAACAGGCGACGTACTATTGGCCAGCGCGGCGATAAACCCGCACGTAATCCACCAGCATCCGTTGCGGAAAAGTCGAAGTCGCGTCCGGATACCCCGGCCAGTAGCCGCCCACGGCCAGGTTCACCAGCACAAAGAAGGGGTGCTCGAAGACCCAGTCGCCCTTCACCAGCTCGGGACGCGCCTTGTGGTACATCACGCCATCGCGGTACCAGCGGATTTCCTTCGGCTCCCATTCGACCGCATAGATATGGAAATCGTCCGCATACGCGCCTTGCGCCAAAGGCGACGGCGCGCCGAAGGCCTTGTCGCCGGAATAGCCCGGACCGTGCAGCGTGCCGTGCACGATGCCCGGCTCCTTGCCGATGTTTTCCATGATGTCGATCTCGCCGCCGCGCGGCCAGCCGGCCTTGCCGATGTCCGCGCCCAGCATCCAGAACGCCGGCCAGATGCCCTGCCCGCGCGGGATCTTGATGCGCGCTTCGAAGCGGCCGTACTGGCGCTCCATCAGGCCGGCCGTCTTCAGCCGGGCCGATGTATATTCGCGGTTCTCGTAGCGCTCCTTGCGCGCCTCGATAATCAGGCGGCCGTCGGCCACGCGCACGTTCTCGCGGCGCGGCGTGTAGAACTGCAGCTCGTTATTGCCCCAGCCGCCGCCGCCCGTCTCTTCCACCCACTTGCTCTGATCGAGCTGCGTGCCGTCGAATTCATCGCTCCAGTCCAGCACCCAGCCCGGATTGCGCGCGTACTTCATGATGCTGACGAAGGTGTCGGTCCAGTATTCGTCCTTGTGCTCGGCGAGAAAGCGCACCAGCTCCTCGTGCGCTTCCCTGCTCACGTTCAGGTATTCGCCGCCGATGCCGTGGAACGTCAGGCTCAGCATCGAGCCGCGCGCGCCGGCCTCCTTCACCATCGCAATCAGCTGCTGGCCGGTGAGGCCGACCGGCGCATGCACCGGCACCGGCCCCAGGCCCGGAATGCGCGGCAGGATGCCGTCCGCGCCGCCGGCCTTGATGCCGGCGAAGTCGTTCTCCAGCAGCGGCAGGTAGGACTTGCCGGACGCCTCGCTATCGCCGCACGGCACGGTGTAGGTGCGCTCGTACTTGCCGTCGATGGCGGTCAGCATGGTGTTCGCCACGCGCACCTGGTCGGCCATCTGCTCTGGCGTGGTGGTGGCCAGGTCGCGGTGCGGCTGCACCCAGGCGTGGTCGCCCTTGTTGTACACGCATTGGTGGAACAGGCTGTGGTTGCCCAGTTCATGTCCGTGCTGAGACGCGGCGCGCCACTCGCCCATGCGCAGCTGCACGGCCGGGTTCGAGAGCTGCAGATAGAAGGTCCCCTTCAGGCCATAGCGGTCCAGCACCGGCAGCGCATTATCCAGCTGCGAATCGAGGGAATCGTCGTAGCCGAGACTGACGGCGGCCCTGGCATTGCCGGGCCAGCGGAAGGCCGGGGCAGCGTGGACGTGGACAGCCTGCAGCAGCAGCGCGGCGGCCACGGCAAAGGGGAACAGCTTCATTGGCGCTCCTCAAAATGGAAACTTTGTGGAAACGTTACCACACAAGTGGGCAAAATATAGCACCGCAAAAATTTCACTGTCAATTCAGGCGTACAGGCGAAAAGCCGTGCGCGGGCCGCAACGCCTTGCGGCATATGGCCTGCCGGATGTTGCTTTGCAAGTTGACTTCGAAAATTGAACAATGCTATATTCGATTGGCAATGTGGAAAGGTTTCCAAATCTCCACACCCAGTCTTTGGCATCTGTTGTATCGCATCGCCAGTACCCCCGTTCCGTTGAGTATTTTATTGACAATCTTTTGCACTACCCCTAGTATTTCTCAAAACAAAGTGGAAACGTTTCCACGCAGCTGACGGAAAATAGCCTGCAGCTGAGGCATAAAAACAAAGGAGACCAAATGCATCATCCCAAGGCGAAGCAGAAGTTGATGAGCCTGGCCGTTGCTGCTGCGTGTTCGGCGCTGGTGGCGCCGCTGCATGCACAGGAAGCCGTCGCAGCCGGACAGGATTCCGGGGCCAACGCCCCTGCCCCGCAGACCGTGGTCGTGACCGGCCTGCGCGCCAGCCTGCAGTCCTCCCTGAACCTGAAGCGCAATGCCGACGGTATCGTTGACGGCATCGTGGCCGAAGATATCGGCAAGTTCCCGGATACCAACCTGGCCGAATCGCTGCAGCGCATCAGCGGCGTTTCCATCGACCGTACCAATGGCGAAGGCCAGAAGATCACGGTGCGCGGCGTCGGTCCCGACTTCAATATGGTGCTGCTGAACGGCCGCCAGATGCCGACCTCGAACCTGGGCGACCTGAATGGCCGCGCGTTCGACTTCTCCAACCTGGCGTCGGAATCGATCTCGCAGATCCAGGTGTACAAATCCAGCCGTGCCGAAACGCCGACCGGCGGTATCGGCGCCACCGTGAACGTGATGACGGCCCGTCCGCTGGAACGTCCGGGCACGCGCGGCAGCGTCGGCGTCAAGGGTGTGTACGATACCTCGAACAACAACCTGCCGGGCGACGTCAAGGCGAACCACTCCTATACGCCTGAAATCTCCGGTATCTACAGCACCACCTTCGGTCCGGACAACCAGTTCGGCGTGGCCCTGAGCGCCAGCTACCAGGAACGCAACCTGGGCTTCAACCAGGCCGCCGTATCGAACGGCTGGCGCGGTCCGTTCAAGGGCGACGAGAACAACTGGGGCACCATTCCGCAGCCGGGCACTCCTGGTTCCGAGAACATCACCAACCGTCCGAAACCGGGCGACGTGTATTCGGTGCCGCAGAACCTGAACTACAACATGAACGGCGTGCAGCGCCAGCGTACCAACGGCCAGCTGGTCCTGCAGTGGCAGCCGATCAAGGCGCTGACCACCACGCTGGACTACACCTATTCCGAAAACAAGATCCAGACCAAGCGCTCCGACGTGTCGGCATGGTTCAACTTCGGTCCGTCCACCAGCACCTGGTCCAACGGTCCGGTGTCCGGCCCGCTGATCTACACCGAGCTGATCCCGGCCGGCAACAGCGACATCGCCATGGGCGCTGCCGACTTCGCGACCAAGACCCAGAACAAGTCGCTCGGCTTCAACGCGGTCTGGAAGCCATCCAACGACCTGCGCCTGGAACTGGATACCCACCACTCCACTGCGGAATCGATGGCGGACAGCCCGTTCGGCTCCAGCAACACACTGGGTACGTCGAGCTTCAGCCGCGGCAACACCTCGGCCGACTTCACCAACGACTTCCCGGTCCTGAGCATCGACGGCGCCGACTTCAAGAAAGCGCCGCAGCAGGTCACCGGCTCGGTGTTCCAGAACGGCTACATGAAGGGCAAGATCGACCAGACCCAGGTCAAGGGCAGCTGGAAGATCATGGAATCGTCCAACCTGAACTTCGGCATCGGCCATACCCGCGTGGACAACCGTTCCGCCTTCTCCACCCAGCAGCGCGATACCTGGGGCGGTGCGACCAAGCCGGAAGACTATCCAAGCAGCGTGTGGCACCAGGATAGCGTGCGCCAGTACTTCGACAACATCAAGGGCAGCGACAGCTCCAAGCTGTTCAACACCTTCTACACCTTCAACTTTGCCGAAGTGCGTGCACTGGCGGCCAAGGCTTCCGGCCTGCCGGACCTGTACATGCCGAAGACCACCTTCGACACCGACCGCCGCACCAAGGAAACCTCGAAGAACGGCTATATCCAGCTGGGTACCGACTGGGAATTCGGCGTGCCGATGCACACCAATATCGGCGTGCGCTACGAAACCACCGACGTGGTCTCGACCGCGCTGGTGCCGACCCCGGTCAGCATCACCATGGTCTCCGCCAACGAGTTCCCGGTGCAGTTCGGCCCTGCTTCGTTCACCACCCTGACCGGCAAGTACAGCAACTGGCTGCCGAGCGTTGACTGGGATGCCGACCTGCGGTCGGACATCAAGGTCCGCGCCAGCTATGGCGAGACCATCGGCCGTCCGCGCTACGACCAGATCCAGGGCGGCAAGACGATCGACAACCTGGCGCGTATCAACGGCGGCACCGGCTCCCAGGGCAATCCTGCACTGAAGCCTGTGAAGTCGAAAAACACCGACCTGTCCGGCGAGTGGTACTACGCCGACCAGAGTTTCGCCTCGCTGGGCGTGTTCTACAAGGACCTGAGCAACTACGCCGGCCAGTCCAAGTTCACCGACACCTCGCCTAACCTGCATACTCCGGTTGGCGGCGCGCTGTGGAACGAGGCGATTGCCAAGGGTTGCGCTTCGGGCGACACGGTCTGCATCCGTAACTACATCTTCCGCAACCACCCGACCGCCCCCGGCGTGACCCGTGGCCCGGACGATGCAAGCGGCAATGCAACCGGCAACATCGTCGGCCAGCCGGGCGATCCGGTGGCAAGCTTCGAGGTGAACTCCTACTCGAACCAGAAGAAGGCCCGCCTGAACGGCGCCGAACTGAACGTGCAGCATATGTTCGGCAACACCGGCTTCGGCGTGTCGGCCAACTACACCTGGGTGCACTCCGGCCTGCGCTACGACAATGCGGCAATCGGCGAGCAGTTCGCGCTGGTCGGCCTGTCGAATTCGTACAACGTGGTTGGTATCTACGAAGACAAGAAATTCTCCGTGCGTGCCGCCTGGAACTGGCGCGGCGAGTTCCTGTCCTCGACCTTCGACGGTTCCGGTCCTAACCCGAACTACACCGAACCGTACGGACAGCTGGACCTGAGCGTGGGCTACAACATCAACGACCGCCTCAGCATCCAGTTCGAAGCCATCAACCTGACCGACGAAATCCAGCGTGTTCACGGCCGCACCAAGAACGAGGTGCTGTTCGTGACGCAGTCGGGACCGCGCTACATGATCGGCGCCCGCTACAAGTTCTGACCGTGGTAAAAAGGCCGCTGCCCGCCAGCGGCCTTTTAGGTTAGACTGCTTCAAAAGCAAAACGGGGACAGGTTTCATGGCAGGCAGCAGCATCCGAAAGGTAGTTGTAGTGGGTGGCGGTTCGGCCGGCTGGCTCACCGCCGCTGTATTGGCAGCAGACCATCCGGCGCACCTGCCCGGTGGACTGCAGGTCACCCTGATCGAATCGCCGGACGTACCCATCATCGGCGTGGGCGAAGGCACCTGGCCGTCGATGCGCGACACCCTGCATCGCATCGGCGTTTCCGAATCCGATTTCTTCCGCGAGTGCGACGCGTCCTTCAAACAGGGCTCGCGCTTCAACGGCTGGCTTACCGGCGCAGCCGGCGATTACTATTTCCATCCCTTCGTACTGCCGCAGGGCTACGGCGAGGCCAACCTCACCGAACGCTGGCAGCAGGCGCACGCGCATATCCCCTTTGCCGACCTGGCTTCCTTCCAGCCGCACCTGTGCGTGCACGGCAAGGCGCCCAAGCAGGCCGGCACGCCGGAATTCGCCTCCGTGGCGAATTATGGCTATCACCTGGACGCCGGCAAGTTCTCGCTCTTCCTGCGCGATCACTGCGTGCAGAAGCTGGGAGTGCGGCACGTGCTGGCGCATGTGGACGGCATCACGCCGGCCGCCAACGGCGACATCGCCGCGCTGCGCCTGCGTGAAGGCAGCCATGGCATCGACGGCGCACTGGAAGGCGAACTGTTTATCGACTGCACGGGCATGCAATCGCGCCTGCTGGGCCAGCACTTCGAAGTGCCGTTCCTGAGCCAGAAGCACGTCCTGTTCAACGACAGCGCGCTGGCGGTGCAGATCCCCTACCCGTCCGAGGATACGCCGATCGCATCGCAGACCACCTCCACTGCGCAGGCGGCTGGCTGGATCTGGGATATCGGCCTGCCGACGCGGCGCGGCATCGGCCATGTGTACTCCAGCGCCCACACCAGCGACGAAGAAGCCGAACGTGCCCTGCGCGCCTACATCGGCAGCGATGCCATCCCTACGCCGCGCAAGCTGACGTTCAATCCCGGCTACCGCGAGCGCTTCTGGCAGCGCAACTGCGTGGCAGTCGGCCTCTCCGCAGGCTTCATCGAACCGCTGGAAGCGTCGGCGCTGGCCATCGCCGAATTCTCGGCAAGCATGATCAGCGACGATATGCCCGCCACGCGCGAAGCGATGGATATCGCGGCGCGCCGCTTCAACGAAAGCTTCCGCTACCGCTGGGAGCGCGTGATCGACTTTCTCAAGCTGCACTATGTGCTGAGCCGCCGCAGCGACACGCAATACTGGATCGACAACCGCGAGACCGTGCCGCAACGCCTGGCCGACCTGCTCACGCTGTGGCGCCACCGTCCGCCGTCGCGCAACGATTTCAACCGCATCGAAGAAGTGTTCCCGTCCGCCAGCTACCAGTATGTGTTGTACGGCATGGGATTCCACACCGCGCCGGGCGGCGGCTTGCGCCGTCCCGATAATGCGGAAGCGGCCGACAGCTACTTCCGCGAAGCCGCCGGACTGACGGCAAAGATGCTGTCCGCCCTGCCAACCAACCGCGAGCTGCTCGGCCATATCCGCCGTCACGGCTTGCCACGTATCTGAAAAGGCCACTCATGCCAAATCACGCAATGCTCAATAACGTGGCCCACAAGGACATGCACATCATCACCGACCATGGCGCCAGCTATGGCGACAACGTGATGAGCGCCTTCACCTTCCCGGCCGAATTCCGCGATGTGCAGGCGCACTACCCGATCGTATTCCGCAAGATCGGCGACGGCGGCTTCGAATCGCTGGCCCTGTTCGGCTTCCAGGAAGGCGAGAACCTGTTCCTCGGCCCGCAGGGCTGGGACGCTTCCTATGTGCCGCTGGCCATCCAGCGCCAGCCTTTCCTGATCGGCGCCAACGGTGAAGAGCTGATGGTGCACGTGGACCTGGACAGCCCGCGCGTCAGCCGCACCCAGGGCGAACCGGTATTCAAGCCGCACGGCGGCACCACCGAGTACCTGGAGAATGTGAACTCCACCCTGCTGGCCCTGCACAACGGCATACAGCAGCAGCAGGCCTTCATTGCCGCCCTGCTGCGCCACGAGCTGCTGGAATCCTTCGTGTTCGACATCGAACTAAATAACGGCTCGCAGAACCGCCTGATCGGCTTCTACACCATCAATGAAGAGCGCCTGTCGAAACTGGGCGCGGCGGCGCTGGAAGAGCTGCACAGCGTGGGCTATCTCGGCGCGATGTACATGCAGATCGCTTCCCTGTCCAACTTCCGCGCGCTGATCGAGCGCAAGAACCGTGCTGCCTGAAGCGGCTCCGATGCGCGAGGTGCATGGCGTGACGCGCGCCATGCTTACGGATGAAATCCTGACCTCGACGCAGCCGATGATCCTGCGCGGCCTGGTTGCAGACTGGCCGGCGGTGCACGCCGGCGCCACGCACCAGTCGGCCGACGCCTACCTGCGCCGCTTCTACCGCGACGCCACCGTGGTGGCCATGCTGGGCCGCGGCGACATCGACGGCCGCTTCTTCTACAACGATGATCTGAGCGGCTTCAATTTCCAGTCGCTGCGGGCACGCATCGACCAGGTGCTGGATGAACTGGCGGCCCAGCGCGACAACCCGCAACCGCCGGCGATCTATGTCGGTTCCACCACGGTGGAAACCGCCCTGCCCGGCTTCCGCGAAGAAAACCCGATCGGCCTCGGCCCGCGCGATGCGCTGATGAGCGTATGGTTCGGCAACCGCACCCGCATCGCCGCCCACTACGACCTGCCGGACAATCTGGCCTGCGTGACTGCCGGCCGGCGCCGCTTCACGCTGCTGCCGCCGGACCAGCTGCCCAACCTGTATGTCGGCCCGCTGGATTTCACGCCGGCCGGCCAGCCGATCAGCCTGGTCGATTTCCGCCAGCCCGACCTGGCGCGCTTCCCGCGCTTTGCCGAAGCCTGGCGCCATGCGCAGGTGGCCGAACTGGCTCCGGGCGACGCCATCTTCATCCCCAGCATGTGGTGGCACCACGTGGAAGCGCTGGAAAGCTTCAATATGCTGATCAACTACTGGTGGCGCCAGTCCCCCGATTACATGGACACGCCCACCAATGCGCTGATGCTGTCCCTGATGACGATCCGCGACCTGCCGCCGGCACAGCGCCAGGCATGGAAAGACATGTTCCTGCATTACGTATTCGATGCCGACGAAAACACCTCGGCCCATATCGCGCCGCAAGCGCAGCGCGTGCTGGGACCGATCAACGACGACGCAGCGCGCACGCTGCGCGCACAATTGCTGAAGAAGATAAATCGATGAAGGAGACCTCCGTGCGAGAACAGAATGGTGCAGAACGCACACGCCGCCCGATCCGGCACGTGGTGATTGCAGGCGGCGGCACGGCCGGCTGGATGGTGGCCGCAGGCCTGTCCCGTACCCTGGGCAAGATCCTCGACATCAAGCTGGTCGAGTCGGATGAAATCGGCACCGTGGGCGTGGGCGAAGCCACCATCCCCACCCTGATGAATTTCCACAATCTGCTGGAAATCAACGAGCAGGAATTCATGGCCGCCACCAACGCCACCTTCAAGCTGGGCATCAGCTTCGAGAACTGGCGCAACGTGAACGAGGACTACATCCACTCCTTCGGCCTGACCGGCACCGACCACTGGACCGCCGGCTTCCAGCACTTCTGGATGAAGGGCGTGAAACGCAATCTGGCCGGCGACTACGGCGACTACTGCCTGGAACTCAAGGCGGCGCAGGAGAACCGCTTCGGCCACCTGCCGCGCAACGGCATCAACTATGCCTACCACATGGATGCCAGCGCCTATGCGCGCTACCTGCGCAAGTTCAGCGAAGGCTATGGCGCCAGGCGCATCGAAGGCAAGATCGCGCGCGTCAACACCGACGCCAGCGGCGACATCACTTCGCTGCAGCTGGAAAACGGCACGCTGCTGGAAGGCGACCTGTTCATCGACTGCACCGGCTTCCGCGGCCTGCTGATCGGCGAAACCATGAAGGAAGAATACGAGGACTGGTCGCAGTGGCTGCTGAACGACAGCGCGATTGCCGTGCAGACCGCGTCCGTCGGCCCGGCCGTGCCGCTGACGCGCGCCATCGCCCGCGACGCCGGCTGGCAGTGGCGCATTCCGCTGCAGCACCGCGTCGGCAACGGCATCGTCTTCTCCAGCAAATTCATCGACGACGAACACGCCAAGCACACGCTGCTGTCGAACATCCAGGGCGAGACCCTGGTGCAGCCGCGCACCATCCGCTTCAAGCCGGGCCAGCGCCGCAAGACCTGGAACGGCAACTGCATCGCCATCGGCCTGGCCAGCGGCTTCCTGGAACCGATCGAATCGACCAGCATCCACCTGATCCAGCGCGGCATCATCCGCCTGATGCAGATGTTCCCGGCCGACGGCATCCGCCAGAGCGATATCGACGAATACAACAGCCAGACCCGCACCGAGATCGAGCATATCCGCGACTTCATAATCCTGCACTACAAGGTGACCAACCGCCGCGATACGCCGTACTGGAAGCACTGCGCGGAAATGGCCGTGCCGCCGTCGCTGCAGCACCGCATCGACCTGTTCCGCGAAACGGGCCGCGTATTCCGTATTCCGAATGAGCTGTTTGCCGAGAATTCGTGGATCCAGGTGATGCTGGGCCAGGGCATCATGCCCGAGCAGCACCACCAGTCTGCCGATCTGATGGGAGACGCGGAGCTGTCCGCCTTCCTGGGCAGCATCCGCGACGCGGTGAACCGCACCGTGGCGCAACTGCCGCAGCACGAAGCCTACGTACGGCAGTATTGCGCGGCCTCCGCGATGTGAGGGGCCAAACCCCAAAAAAGGGTCAGACCCGAGGGGTCTGACCCAGGCCTCAGGTTCCAGCCGGTGGGAGGGTCAGACCCCGCGGGTCTGACCCAGGTTTTAGGTTTTAGGTTTTAGGTTTTAAGCAGCGGTATGCAGGTTAGCGTACTTCAAGCCAAAGAAGAGAATAAAGGCATAGCAGGCGACCGGAATGAAGAAGGACGCCTGCAGTCCCACCGCATCCGCCAGCGCGCCCTGTGCAAACGGCACCAGTGCCCCGCCCACGATGGCCATGCACAGGATGCCCGACCCCTGTCCCGTATGCCTTCCCAGCCCATGCAGCGCCATGCTGAAAATGGTCGGGAACATGATCGAGTTGCACAGCCCCACTGCCAGGATAGCCCACATTGCCAGCGCGCCATGGCCGAAGATCGCGGCCAGGATCAGCAGCATCGACACCACCGAATTGAACGCCAGCGCCTTGCCCGGGCTGACCTTGCGCATCACCGCAAAGCCGATGAAGCGGCCAACCATCGCGCCGCCCCAATACAGGCTGACGTAATGCGCGGCATTTTCGTGCGACAGGCCGGCGATTTGCGGCTCGCCGAGGAAGTTGATCAGGAAGGAGCCGATGCTGACCTCGCCGCCGACGTACACGAAGATGCCGATGGCGCCCAGCACCAGGTGCCGGTAGGACAGCGCCGACTGCTTCGTCACCCCTGCCGCACTGGCCACGCCGGCCGCAGCATCGGCTGCACCTGCGGCGCTCGCCGCTGCTGCGTTATCCTCATGCGTGATATGCGGCAGGCGCGCCGCCGCAAACAGCAGCGCCAGCACCGCCAGTGCACCAGCCAGCGCCAGATACGGCCCCTGCACGCTGCCGCCGCCCAGGATCAGGAAGCCGCCCAGCGCCGGGCCAATGGTGGTGCCCAGCGAGTTGAAGGCCTGTGTCAGCGTCAGGCGGCTGGAGGCGGTACGCGCCGGGCCGAGCACGGTCACGAACGGATTGGCTGCCACCTGCAGGATGGTGATGCCTGCCGCCAGCACGAAAAAGGCAAACAGGAACAGTGCATAGCCGCTTTCGGCCGCAGGATAAAACAGCGCGCAGCCGCCGGCAGCAATCAGCAGTCCGGTCACCGCGCCGCTCTGGTAGCCGATACGGCGGATCAGCGCGCCGGCCGGAATCGACACGATGAAATAGGCGCCGAAAAAGCAGAACTGCACCAGCATGGCCTGCACGTAGTTCAGGGTGTACTTCGCCTTCAGGTGGGGAATCAGCACGTCGTTGAGCGACGTGAGCAGGCCCCACATGAAGAACAGGATGGTGATGATAACGAGGGGCGCGGTGTTGGCGCCGTTCTCGTTGCCGTTCGTGGACGCCAGCGTGCCGGCGCCCGGAGCGGTACTTGCCATGGTTATCCCCTTATTTCAGGTCTTCGCAGCGCACGGCGCTGGTGGCGCCGGCAACGATTTCGATGTTGGCAAACGCAGCGGCAAACGCGCCGTCCGACGTCACGCTGAACGGCGTGGTCACGCGCTCGGGCTGCATGCCGGCAAAGCAGGACAGCGGAATCGCCACAACCTGCTTGCCCTTGCCCGCCAGGCCCTGGAACAGCGACGTTACATTAACGGCGCTATCCTGCATGGCGATCGTCACCTTGCCTTGCGGCGCAGCGGAAACGATGGTGTCGAAGCGCAGCGCGCCATCCCTGGCGGTGACGGCCGGCAGCGCCAGCGGCTTGCCGCCCTTCGCTTCGAAGGTGGCCGGACCGGTCCAGGTCACCAGCTTGGCATCCTGCTGGGTCAGGATCTGCGCAGTCGCCACGCTGATGCCGGGCAGCTTGAAGGTCGCGTTCAGGTCGGCGCCCAGCACGGTGCGTTCGCTGCCGCTCTGGATCGCCAGCGGATAGCTGGCACGGTCCGCCTGGCCGTGCACCGGCACGGTGGTGCTGCTGCCGCAACCGCCCGGCGCATAGGAAGCATCCAGCTTGCCCAGCTTCGAGCGCTGGCCGCCTTTCAGGCCGTAGCCGAAGGCGAACAGCGGCGCGTAATCCTTGTCGCCCACGTTGAGCGGGGTCTGGCAGGCCGACTTCGGCCAGGAGAAGGACAGCTTGCCCTTGAAGTCGTACTTCTGCCTGCCCGCCACCAGCAGGTCGGACACGCCCTTGCCTTCGCTACCCGGCAGCCAGGCCGCGATAAAGGTGTCGGACAGATTCAGCAGGTCATTGACGAACAGGGGACGGCCGGAGATGAACACGGTCACCACCGGCTTGCCCTTGCCTGCCACCGCTTCCAGCACGGCCAGGTCTTCCGGATAGCGGCTGCTGTGGCGCAGCGTGCCGGAAGGGCCGATGTCGCCATCGCCCTCCGCATACGGGCGCTCGCCGACCACGGCAATCACCACGTCGAACCTGCTCACGTCAACGTCCCTGGCATCGGCGCTGAAGGTCACGTTGCCGGCGCCGGCCGCCTCCCTGATGCCGGCCAGGATGCTGTCCGCGTTCGGGAAATCGGCGTTCTTGTTGTCCGTACCCTGCCACGTCAGCGACCAGCCGCCGGTCTGGTTGGACAGGTTATCCGCGCTCTTGCCGACCACGAGGATCTTCTTGCCATGCGCGATCGGCAGGGCCGGGCCTTCATTCTTCAGCAGCGTCAGGGTTTCACGCACGGCGCGGCGCGCCAGGTCGCGTGCCTGCAGCGCATCGTCCTTGCCGGCAAAGGCGTTCTGCGACGGCGCCTTGTTGAACAGGCCCGCGCGCAGCTTGACGCGGATGATGCGGGTCACGGCGTCGTCGATACGCGCCATCGGGATCTCGCCCGACTTCACCTGCTCGATGGTGTTCCTGATGAAGGCCTTCCAGTCATCCGGCACCATGATCATGTCCATGCCGGCATTGATGGACTGGGCGCAGCTGTCGTTGCGGCAGCCCGGCACTTCGCCGATACCGTTCCAGTCGCTGATCAGGAAGCCGTCGAAGCCCATCTTCCCTTTCAGCACATCGGTCATCATCACGCGGCTGCCGTGCATCTTGCCGTAGTTGACGCCTGCCGCCTCGTCGTTCCAGCTGTTAAACGAGATCATCACGGTTTGCGAACCGGCTTCCAGGCCCTTGTAGTAGCCACGGCCGTGGATGTTCATCATCTGCGACCGGGTGGACTTGTTGACGCCGCGGTCCTTGCCCTGGTCGGTGCCGCCGTCGCCCATGAAGTGCTTGATGCTGGCGACCACGTTGCCGTCCGCCTTGAAGCTGCCCTGCAGGCCCTTCACGTAAGGACCGGCATAGCTCTCGACGACGGAAGGATCCTCCGAGAAGCTCTCGTAGGTACGTCCCCAGCGGTCATCGCGCACCACGGCGATGGTCGGACCGAAAACCCAGGCGATACCGGTGGCGCGCACCGCCTTGCCGGTAGCTGCGCCGATTTCCTCGACCAGCTTGGGATTGCGTGCCGCGCCAAGGCCGATATTGTGCGGGAACAGGGTCGCGCCGTAGATATTGCTGTTGCCGTGGATGGCGTCGATACCCCAGATCACCGGCACCTTGATCGCCATATCGGTGGCCATGGAAGCCTGGTGGTAAGCCTCGGCCATCTCCAGCCAGTCCTTGGCCGTGGCGTGCTTGTTACCTTTCGGCCAGCTGCCGCCGCCATTCAGCACGGAGCCGAGGTAGTAGCGCTTCACGTCTTCCGGCGTGGTGGTCTTGATTTCCGGCTGCGTCATCTGGCCGATCTTCTGCTCCAGCGTCATCTTGCCGACGATTTCCTGCACGCGCTTTTCCAGCGCGTCGTCCTTCCTGATGCTGCTGGTGATGTGCGGCCAGTCGGTGAGGGTTGGCGTGGTTGGCGCCGCGATTGCAGGCAAGGCCAGCGACACCGCCAGTGCCAGGCTCAGTCTTTTCATTATTTCGTCTCCGTTTTCAGGAACGCACGGTACCACTTGCCGCTGTCCTTCAGGCGGCGCTCCTGGGTTGCATAATCAATGTGTACAAGGCCGAAACGGCGCAGGTAACCTTCGGCCCACTCGAAGTTATCCACCAGGCTCCACGCAAAATAGCCCTTCACCGGCACACCGGCTGCGATGGCGTTCTTCAGCGCACCGAGGTGGCGCATCAGATAATGGCGGCGCTGCACATCGGGCACGCTGCCGTCCGCCGCGACGGCGTCATCGTAACAGGAACCGTTCTCGGTGATATAGACCGGCCCGGGATTATAGTCCTGCTGAATGCGCACCAGCAGTTCGGACAAGCCCTCCGGCGATACCTCCCAGCCCATGGCCGTGGTATCGGGTCCGGCTGGCGGCAGCACGCGCGCATCCAGCGGCTCGTGGCCCGGCGCGTGCTGGATGGTCTCGGGGAAGTAGTAGTTCACGCCGAGGAAATCGGTCTTCACGGCCATCGCTTCCAGGTCGCCCGGATGCACGTCCGGTGCGGCATGGCGCAGCCGGTTCATGGTCGCTTCCGGGTAGCCCTTGCCAAACAGCGGATCGAGGAACCAGCGGTAGCGCAGGCCATCGTGGCGCTCCATCGCCGCCCAGTCTTCGGCACTGGCGCTGGCCGGACGTACCGGGTGCAGGCTGAGCGAGATGCCAACCTTCGCGTCCGGCACGTTGGCGCGGATCAGCGGCACCGCCTTGCCGTGCGAGAGCAGCACGTGGTGGCACACCTGCAGCGCAGCGTGCAGATCCTGCTTGCCCGGCGCGTGCATGCCTTCGAAGTTGCCCAGCATCGAGGTGCACCACGGTTCGTTATGCGTGATCCAGTGCTTGACGCGGTCGCCGAGGCGGTGCGACATCACGTCCGCGAATTCCAGGAAGCGCTGCACCGTGCCGCGCGACTCCCAGCCGCCGATGTCCTGCAGGTATTGCGGCAGGTCCCAGTGATAGAGCGTGGCCCACGGCTGCAGGCCGCGTTCCAGCATGCCGTCCACCAGGCGCGAATAGAAGTCCAGGCCCTTCTGGTTCGGCTTGCCCCCAGCTTCGGAGAAGATGCGCGGCCAGGCGATCGAGAAGCGGTAGGCGTTCAGGCCCATATCCTGCGCGATCGCGAAATCCTGCGGGAAGCGGTGGTAGTGGTCGCACGCGACGGAGCCGTTCGAGCCGTCGCGCACCTTGCCGGGCGTGGCGCAGAACCGGTCCCAGATGGATTCAACGCGTCCGTCTTCGGAGCCGGCGCCTTCGATCTGATAAGAGGAAGTAGCGCAGCCCCACAGGAAATCCTGGGCGAACTCGCTGCGCGATGGCGCTTGGGGCTCAGTGCGGTTTGTTGTCGTCATGGTCTCGGTTCAGCAAATGTAAAAAAATGTGGAAAGGTTTCCAAGTTCAGCGCAAAAAAAGGCGGCGCCTGGTAAAGAGCCGCGCTTCATGACGCCTTGCGCTTTGCAGTGCTGCTGGCGTTGGCCAGCGATGCGCGCAGCGTCACGGTTACGGGGAAGCTGCGCGTTACCGGCCGCCCCAGGTCATAGCATTGATTCAGCAAGGCGCTCAGCCCATTCATCGTCATCTCGCGCCACGGCATATGCACGGAGGTCAGGCGCGGCGCGGAAAACTCGGCGCTTGGCGTATCGTCGTAGCCGATCACGGACAGGTCGTGCGGCACGCGGATGCCCGCCTCCTGGAAATACGACAACGCGCCTACCGCCATCTCGTCGTTGGCGCAGAACAGCGCGGTGCAGCGGTGGCCCGACTCCAGCAGTTCCTTGGCGGCAGCCCAGCCGCCGGCCGGCGAAAAGTCGCTTTCGGCCACCCACATCTTGCTGGTATCGATGCCGTTCTGCTGCAGTTCGTCCATGAAGCCGTTGATACGGGCCACGTTGTCGGCCAGGCGCGAAGGGCCGGCCACCACGGCAATCTCGCGGTGCTTGTGATCCAGCAGCGCACGCGCCGCAAGGCGCCCGCCCAGCGTGTGATCGACGGTAAAGCATTGTTCGGCGATCCCGCTGAAGGGATGGTTCAGCGCAACCATGCGGCTCTGCGCCGCGCCCAGCGCGGCAATGTCGTCGTCCTGCAGCGCGCTGGTCATGATGATCAGGCCATCGCAGCCGCGCTCCATCAGGAACTCGATGCCCTCCTTTGCCTGGCGCCGCTCGTCGCCCAGGCCGACACCGAAGGCCACCACCATGTGCAGGCCGGCCGCGCGCAGTTCGGTATCGATGATCTGCAGGATCGGCGTATAGAAGGTGCCGCTCAGTACCGGGATGTACACGCCGATCATCTGGCTGCTGCCGGACAGCAGCGAGCGCGCGGCATGCGAAGGACGGAAGCCCAGCTCGTCGATGGCCTTCTTCACCTTTTCGAGCGTGGCCGGCGACACCGAGCCCTTCCCGCTGACGACGCGGGAGGCGGTTCCCAGTCCAACGCCCGCAAGGCGGGCGACATCCTTAATAGTGGCCACGGCTTTCCTTATTCAATTCACGAGAGCATATCCGAACGGCGCTTGTTCATAAAGCCTTTCCGCTGTCCGGATCGAACAGGCAGGCGCGGCTTGCATCGATGCCGAAGCTGACTGCATCGCCGCCCGCATAGCGCTGCGTATCCTGCGCAATGCACGACATCAGCAGCCCGCCGCACCCGATCCATACCACCTGATGGCTGCCCATCGGTTCCACCAGCGTTACCTTGCCCGTGTACGGCAATCCTGCTCCGATGGCGACATGCTCGGGCCGTACACCCAGCACTGCCTTGCGTGCGCCCGGCACCGCCACGCCCAGTTCCAGTCCCGCGCAGGCCGCAGCACGGAAGCGGCCCTGCCCATCCAGCTCGCCCGGCACGAAGTTCATCGACGGCGCGCCAAGGAAGCCTGCCACGAACAGGTTTGCCGGCCGCTCGTACACTTCGGTCGGGGTGCCGATCTGCTGGATCTCCCCGGCCCGCATGACCACGATGCGGGTCGCCAGCGTCATCGCTTCCACCTGGTCGTGGGTCACGTAAATCATGGTCGAGCCCAGCGTCTGGTGCAGCATCTTCAGCTCGCGGCGCAGGTCGGTGCGCAGCTTCGCATCCAGGTTGGACAAAGGCTCGTCGAACAGATACACGCTGGCTTCGCGCGCCAGTGCGCGGCCGATTGCCACGCGCTGCCGCTGGCCGCCCGACAGCTGGGCGGGCTTGCGCTTCAGCAGCTCCTTCAGGTGCAGCATTTCCGCCACGCGTTCGATGTGCTGTGCGATCTGCGCCTTCGGCATGCCGGCAATGCGCAGACCGAAGGATATGTTCTTCTCCACCGTCATCGTCGGATACAGGGCATAGGACTGGAACACCATGCCGATCCCGCGTTCGCTCGGGTCCACGCGCGACATATCCCTGCCGCCAATCTCGATGGCGCCGCCGCTGATGTCGGTCAGCCCCGCAATGCTGTGCAGCAGGGTCGATTTGCCGCATCCCGATGGTCCCAGCAGCACCAGGAATTCACCCTCTTCCACTTGCAGATCCAGCTCCCTGATCACGGCGTTGCCGCCGAGGGTAATGCTCAACTTACGCAAATGCACGTTCGACATCCACTCAACCTTTCACTGCGCCAGCGGCGATGCCGCGCACAAACCAGCGGCCGGACAAGAAATAGATCGCCAAGGGAACCAGCGCCGTGAGAATGGTCGCCGCCATGTTGACGTTGTAAAGACGGACCCCCGTCGTGGTATTGATAACGTTATTCAGCTGCACCGTCATCGGCAGGTTGTCGCGTCCCGCGAACACCAGGCCGAGAATATAGTCGCTCCATACGCCCGTGATCTGCATGATGGCCGCCACCACCAGCATCGGCACCGAAGCCGGCAGCATCACGTGCCAGAAGATGCGCCAGAAGCCGCCGCCGTCGATGCGCGCCGCCTGGAACAGCTCGTGCGGCAGCGACGCGTAGTAGTTGCGGAACAGGAGCGTCAGCACCGGCATGCCGAACACCAGGTGCACCAGCACGATGGCCGGCAGCGAGCCATACACGTCGATGGCCGCCAGCATGCGCACCAGCGGATAAATCATCACCTGCACCGGCACGAAAGCGCCCAGCAGCAGAATCGCAAACAGCAGGTTCGCGCCGCGCGGACGCCAGAACGACAGTGCATAGCCGTTCAGCGCACCCAGCGCGATCGGCAGGATGGTGCTGGGCAGCGTGATGCGCACCGAATTCCAGAAACCGGCCTGCACGCCGTCGCAGGAAGCGCCGGTACAGGCTTCGCTCCAGGCCGAGCGCCAGGCCTCCAGCGTGGGCGCCATCGGCAGCGCGAAGATGTGGCCGAGACGGATCTCGTCCATCGACTTCAGCGAGGTCGAAATCATGACGTACAGCGGCAGCATGAAGAACAGCGCCGCCGTCAGCAGGAAGGCGTACAGCCCGATGCGCGCCGGCTTCATGCTGTCGCCCTCCGCCGGCTGCGTGCATAGGCATATGGCGCCAGCAAGGCCAGCACGGTCAGCAGCAGCACCACGGCGCCGGCCGAAGCCAGGCCGATGTTCGCGCGCAGGAACAGGTGGTCCATGATGAACTTGGCCGGCACTTCGCTGGCCGTGCCGGGACCGCCCTGGGTCATGGACACCACCGCATCGTACAGTTTCACCACCATGGTCGCCAGCAGGATGATGACCGTTGCCAGCGTCGGGCCGAGCATGGGCAGCACCACCGAAAGATACACGCGCCAGACGGGAATGCCGTCCAGCCTTGCCGCCTTCCAGATTTCCGGATCGATGCCGCGCAGGCCGGCCAGCATCAGGGCCATCACGAAACCGGAAGCCTGCCATACGGAGGCAAGCACCACGGTATAGATCACCTTGTCCTGGTCCACCAGCCAGTCGAACTCGAAGCCCGGAATGCCGCCCGGCGTAAGAATCCACTGCCACACCAGGCCTGTGGCCACGAAGGACATCGCATACGGATACAGGAACACCGTGCGCAGCGCGCCCTCGCCGGTTACCTGGCGGTCGATACAGGCCGCCAGCAGGAAGCCGATCACCATGCAGGCCAGGATGAACAGCACGCCGTAGATGGCGAGATTGTTCAGCGACAGCATCCAGCGCTCGTTGTTGAACAGGCGCTCGTACTGCGCCATGCCGATGAATTTATTCGACGCGATGCTGCGCGATGCGGTCAGCGATACGTAGAAGGTCCAGGCGAAAGCGCCCAGATACGCTACGCATACCGTGGCCAGCATCGGCAACAGCGCGAAATAAGGCATGACGCCGCGTTGACGCATCAGGCGCTCAGTTCCGCAGCGCGGCAGCCAGCGCTTTCTGCGCTTTCTCGACCGGCATTGTCGTGTTCCAGTACGAGGTCAGCGCATCCTGCAGGGCGCCGTTCTGGTCCGGCGTCAGATACACCTCGGGCGCACCGGCCAGGCGCGTCTTGCCGCGCATGATGGCGGCGCCGGCCTGCGAGCAGGCGTCCAGCGAGCTGGTGTCGGTATCGATACGCGGCGGCAGCGAACCTTTGAGCTTGTTGAAGGAGATTTGCGTGGCAGGCGTGACCAGCGTTTTTGCCATCAGTTTCTGCGCCTGCTGCACGTCGGCACGCTCCGATTTCGGGAAGACGAAAGCGTCGCCCTGGATCAGGTAAGGCACGTCGGGACCGAGGCCGGCGATGCAGCCGTAGTCCTGGCCCGGCAGCTGCCTGGCGGCGGTGAACTCGCCTTTGGCCCAGTCGCCCATGATCTGCACGCCGGCCTTGCCGCTGACCAGCAGCGCGGTGGCGTCGTTCCAGTTGCGGCCCGGCGCGTTCGCATCCACATAGGATTGCATGCGCTTGTAGGCCAGCAGCACCTTGCGCATGGCGTCCGAATTGATGGCCTTCTGGTCGCGGTCGCGCATCACCTGCAGGTACAGCTGCTTGCCGCCGACGTTGGCCAGGATGCCGGCAAAGAGCACGTTTTCCTGCCAGGCCTGGCCGCCGTGGGCCAGCGGAATCAGGCCGGCGGCCTTCAGCTTGTCCAGCGCGGCGAAGAGTTCATCCATGGTGGCAGGCTCTTTGGCGATGCCCGCTTTTTTGAAGGCCGCCTTGGAGTACCAGATCCAGGTCTGCATGTGGATGTCCAGCGGCAGCGCGTAGTAGTGGCCTTCGTATTTGATGGCCTTGACGATCGGCTCGGGCAGGGTCTGGTCCCAGTTCTGCTGTTTGGCGATATCGTCCAGCGGCGTGAGCATGTCCTGCTCCACCACGTCGATGAATTGCTTGGAGATGTTGAACTGCGCCGCGGCGGGCGCCTTGCCGCCGACCATGCGGTTCAGGGTAACGGCGCGGGCCTGGTCGCCGCCGGCGATGGCCGTATCGATCCAGTTGCCGCCGGCCGCGCGGTAGGCGCCGGCCAGCTGTTTGACGGCCGCCGATTCGCCGCCCGAGGTCCACCAGTGAATGACTTCCGCGTTGAGCGCCGGGGCCGCGCTGCCTGCGCCGGCCTGCGCCACGCCGGCCGCGAACAGCGCCAGGCTGCAGGCGGCGGCCTGCTTGCTTCGCTTGAACATCCTGTCTCCTTGTTTATGCGGCACGCTTTGGAAACGTTACCAATTGTTGTGGAGACTATAAGATAAAACATCGGCCAACGCAAGCATACTCCATCATCACCGCGTCACATAAGCCTGTTAAGGTGAAACCCGGACTTTTTTTCATTTTTCCGTACCGGATTTACGACGCACGTTCGTCTTAAACTACAGCCACTATGTACAAGGACCTGGACGACTGGTTCGTGCGCGAAGTTCTGCCCCAGGAAGCGGCCTTGATGCGCTACCTGCGGCGCAACTGGCGCGACGCGAATGAATTGCCTGATTTGCGCCAGGAGGTCTATGTGCGCGTGTACGAATCGGCGCGCACGCGGCTGCCCGAATCGGCGTCCGCCTTCCTGTTCACGGCGGCGCGCAATCTGCTGATCGACCGTGCACGGCGCGCCCAGATCGTGTCGATCGAGACGCTGGCGGACATGGATATCGCCGACCTGGTGGCGGATGAACTGACGCCCGAGCGCCATGCCGGCGCCCGCGCCGAGCTGCAGCTTTTGCAGGAAGCGATGAACGAACTGCCCGCGCGCTGCCGCGAGGTGGTACAACTCAGGAAAATAGATGGCATGTCGCAGCGCGAAGTCGCGGCGCACATGGGAATTCAGGAAGATACTGTGGCGAAACAGATTGCGAAAGGCATGCGCGTGCTGGCCGATGCCCTGCTGATGAAGGGCGTGGCGACCAGGCTGGCCCGGCTGGATGCGCGGCTGCGCAAGAAAGGCGGCGAGAATTGAGCAGCGCTGAGATGATCGAGGCCCGCGCGGCGGAGTGGCTGGCGCAGCGCGACAGCGGCGAGTGGAACGACGCCCTGCAGCGCGAACTGGATAAGTGGCTGAACGAGGCCACGGCGCACCGCATCGCCTACCTGCGCCTGCAAAGCGTCTGGCAGCGCGCCGACGCGCTGGCCGACGCCGCAGCGCCGTCCCGCGCGCGCGCCCTGCCCCGCTTCTCCACCTGGCGCGTCGCCGCCGGCGTCGTACTTGCCTGCGCGCTCGGGCTGATGTTCGCCCTCCCGCGCAACGGCAGCGAAAGCCAGCTGTACGCCACGGCCATCGGCGAAAACCGCACCATCGGCCTGACCGACGGCACCCGTCTCACACTGAATACCAACACCCGCCTGCGCACCGCCCCGCGCCAGGTATGGCTGGAAAACGGCGAAGCCTACTTCGACGTCGCCCACGACGCCGCCCATCCCTTCGTCGTCAACGCCGGCGCCACGAAGATCACCGTGCTGGGCACCCGCTTCTCGGTGCGCCGCGAGCAGGGCCACATCCGCGTCCTGGTCGCCGAAGGCAAGGTGCGCGTCGCCCAGGACGGCAAGGAAGTCATCCTCACGCCGAACAACGCCGCCACCACCACCCGCGGCCGCATCGCCCTGCAGCAGCTGCCCGCCGAGCGCACCGGCAATCAGCTCAGCTGGCGTGAAGGCCGCCTGGTCCTGGACCAGCTGACCCTTGCCCAGGCCGCCGATGAGTTCAACCGCTACAACCGCCGCAAGCTGGTCATCGCCGATCCATCGGTCGCGCAAATGAGCATCGGCGGCAGTTTCTCGCCTTCCAACATCGACGGTTTCGCGCGCCTGCTGGAACAGGGTTTCGGCCTGCACGCTACCGCCACACCGGACCAGATCACAATTTCGCGCTAGGCATACCGGATTTTTCGCGCCGCTTCGTCTAAGCAGATAGCACCACCAAACATCGGTAAAACTGCTCTCTGAGGAAGAAGAACAATGCCTTATCCAAAACTGATCGGCGCCCTGTGCGCCATGGCCGTCTGCAGCATCGCCCAGGCGCAGACGCAGGAAATGAACATACCGGCGGGCGAGCTGCCCGCCGGCCTGAAACAATACGCAGCGCAGACCGGTGTGCAGCTGCTGTACAGCGCCGACGATGTAAAAGGCAAGACGACGGCCGGCGTGCGCGGCAGCCATACCAGCGAGCAGGCGCTCGCCATCCTGCTGGCCGGCAGCGGCCTCGAAGTGAGGCGCGACGGCGGCAACGCCGTTGTCATCTTTCGTCAAACCGCGGACGAAGCAACGCAACTGACCACGGTGACCGTGACCGCACAGAAGCGCGCCCAGTCGGCGCAGTCGGTGCCGATCTCGATGACCGCCCTCTCGGCAAAAACGCTGGACGCGCACCGCGTGCAAAGCCTGCAGGATCTGGCCCGCCTCACGCCCGGCCTGCTGGTTTCCTCCTTCAGCCAGGCCAATCCCACCATCGCCATCCGCGGCATCAGCAATACCTTCTCGCAGATCGGCGTCAACAAGCCGGTCGGCATTTTCGTGGACGATGTGTTCATCCCGCGTAACAGCGCGGCCAGCTTCGAGCTGTTCGACCTGGACTCCATCGCCGTGCTGAAAGGCCCGCAAGGCACGCTGTTCGGCCGCAACGTCACGGGCGGCGCGATCGTCATCAACACGCGCCAGCCCAACCCGGAGCAGCAGGAATTCGAAGCCGAAGTCACGGCCGGCAATCACGGCGAAAAGCAGATCAAGGGGCTGGTGAACCTGCCGCTCAACGAGAACTCGGCGGTAAAACTGTCGGCCTCGCTGCGCCGCCGCGACGGCCTGGGCATGGACCGCCTGACCGGCCGCGAACAGGACGATATCGACAGCAAGAACTTCCGCGCCAATGCCCTGTTCCGCCTCGGCCCCGAACTGAGCGCCACCTTCAGCGCCGACTACAGCGACGACCGCAACGGCGGCCGCACGCTGTCCTCCGACACGCTGGGCGATGACGGCAATGTCCGCACCTCGGAACTGGGCATCGAGCAGGATTTCGCGCGCATCATTTCGGGCGCGTCGGCCAAGCTGGCATGGAAGCTGCCGGTAGGCGAGATCACCTCCATCAGCGCCTGGCGCAAGTCGCAGTCGGGCGAGGATTATTCGGGCGTAGGCGCCAGCTACACCCTGCTCACCAGCGGCGCGCAAAGCGTCACGCGCGACGCGGACCAGATCCGCACCGTCTCGCAGGAGCTGCGCTATACCAGCCCGAAATGGCAAGGCGGCGATTTCGTCGCCGGCCTTTACTACTCGGACGAGGACGGCGCGCGCCAGCTGGGCATCCGCGGCCTGAGCGCCCGCACCGGCACGCTCGCCAGTTCCACGCTGGCCGACCAGACGGTGGAAAGCCGCAGCTACGCTGCATTTGCCGACGGCGTGATCCATCTGCCGTCCGCCTTCGACCTGACCCTGGGCGGACGCTACACGCGCGATACCAAGGAAGCCAGCCTGCAGCGCAGCGATCTGGTACGGCCGGCGAATAATTTCAGCGTTACCGGCCAAAAGAACAACTGGCATGAAGTCACGCCACGCGCCGTGCTGAGCTGGCAGCCGCGTCCCGGTTTGCTGGCCTACCTGAGCGCGACACGCGGCTATACCTCCGGCGGCTACAACGCGGACGCCACCACCGCTGCCGCCTTCCGCACGCCGTTCGATCCGGAGACCGTCAACAACTTCGAACTCGGTGCGAAATCGCAGTGGCTGAACAACCGCCTGCGCGTGAACGCTTCCGTGTTCCGCATGAAGTACCGCGACAAGCAGGAACTGGTCAACAACACACTGACCGGCATTCTCACCATCGTCAACGCGGGCAAGGCTTCCGTCGATGGCGAGGAACTGGATTTGGCGTGGAAGGCGGCGCGCTGGCTCGACCTGTCGGCCAGCTATAGCCATCTGGATGGACGCTATGACAGCTTCGTGGTCGGCACCGTCAACAACAGCGGCAATCCGCTCTCGAATTCTCCGCGCAAGCAGTATTCGACCACGGCGGACATGAGCTTCCCGATGTCCTTTGGCTACCTGGTTGGTGCGGCCAGCTATGCATGGAAGGCGAGCTATAACACCGGCGCGGCGAATGATCCGAACCTGCAGTTGCCAAGTTACGGCCTGCTCAATCTGAGCGCCGGCGTGGAATCGGCGGATCGCGCCTGGCGCCTGACTGCCTGGGTAAAGAATGCCAACGATACGCTGTATCTGCTGACGCGCTCGACGCAGGTGGTGCGTGCACGCTATGCGGGAGATCCGCGTACTTTCGGTCTGACCCTGAGGGCGAAGTTCTGATGGCCGGCGCTATCGACCTGCGCCGCCGCAGGCTGCTGATTGCATCGCTGCTTGCGGGGGCTGCCGGCTCGTCCCGCGCTTTGGGCGGTTCCGCCGCGCCGCTTGCCGACGCTGTCCCCGACCGCGCCGGTGCAGCGCTGGCGCCATGGCGCCCGGGCTGTCTGGACATCCACCACATCGCCACCGGCCGCGGCAACGCCGCCTTCGTCATCCTGCCCGACGGCACCAGCATGCTGATCGACGCTGGGGCTTCCAACAACGGCACCGACGTCTCGGTCGCGATCCGCCCGAACGACAGCCAGCGCGCCGGCGTCTGGATCGCCCGCTACGCGCAGCGCCAGTTGCGCGCCGCCGGCCTGCCAGCAGCGCTGGACTACATGCTGGTCACGCACATTCACCCCGACCACCTGGGCGATCCGGATGCCAACGCGCCCTGGTCGCAGCAGGGCAAGTACCGCCTGAGCGGCGTTACCGACGTGGCCGAGCTGATGCCGGTGCAGACCGTGATCGATCGCGGCTTCCCCGATTACAGCTATCCCTCCCTTTTTGAAGCGCCCTTCGCGGACAACTACCGGGCCTTCATCCGCGCCCGCAAGGAACGCGGCTGGGATGTACAGAAGATTGCCGTCGGCAGCGCGCAGCAGATCGCCAGCCGCCGCAAGCCCGCCGACGGCATTCCTGCGTGGGAGATCCGCAATCTGGCCGCGAACGGAGAAGTCTGGAGCGGCGCAAGTAAGGACGGCAATCAGACACGCCAGCTGTTCCCGCCACTGAAAGACCTCCCGCGTGCCGACTGGCCGAACGAGAACAACTGCTCCATCGCCATCCGGCTTGCCTATGGCCGCTTCAGCTATTTCACCGGCGGCGACCTGACCAGCTACACGGATGACGGAGCCCTCCCCTGGCGCAATGTCCTGGGTCCGGCAGCGCAGGCAGCGGGCCGCGTCAGCGTAGCCACCGCCGACCACCATGGCATGTTCGACGGCCTCGATGGCGATGTGGTGCGCGCGCTGCAGCCTCGTGTCTGGGTGATTCCGAGCTGGCATATCGTCCATCCGGACATGCTGCAACTGGAGCGCATGTTCAGCCAGCGCCTGTATCCAGGCCCGCGCGATGTGTTTGCGACGACGGTGATGAAGGAGAATTTGCTGGCCAATGAGCGCCTGACCAAGCGGATGCGGAGCCATGACGGGCATATCGTGATTCGCGTGCTGCCTGGCGGCGAGCGGTTCTACGTTGCAGTGACAGACAACGCCAGCGAGGCCGATATGGTGAAGCTGGTTACGGGACCTTGGGCGGGTTAGGCGGAGACCTTTAGCCTTAATGTCAAACCTAACCCCAGGCTCAAACCTAACCCCAGGGTCAGACCTGCCGGGTCTGACCCGGATTTTCGGTTCAGAACGCAAAAAAAGCCCGCTAGATCACTAGCGGGCTTTTTCATATAACTAGCCTGACGATAACCTACTTTCACACTGGTTGCAGCACTATCA
>Ga0065165_1000709_pt1 | contig 47266 bp, 38 predicted proteins | sample AraplaMF_Cvi_mMF_FD_63813 | JGI IMG/M metagenome (GOLD analysis project Ga0065165, IMG submission 63813) | Arabidopsis root microbial communities from the University of North Carolina, USA - plate scrape MF_Cvi_mMF (version 2) (version 3) | ecosystem: Host-associated > Plants > Roots >...
TCTCGAACCTCAAAACCACAGAGAACGTAGTCTTGGGATCTCCACGCGAGTTCGAATACGAAGTACTGGATAACGACGTAGCCGGCGAGTGGGAACTTGAACTTTCAACGCCCGAGGACTTCGAACAATTCAAAGCCCTGCTCGGTACCGTAAACCCAGACCTCGCAGCGCTCGCGTTCGAAGACATCACCGGTAAAGTAAAGGCTGAGTTTGAATTCAAAGAAATGAAATTCGAAATCGAACTCGTCGAAACAGAAACCGTAACCGAATGCGAAAACGGTGAGACCGAAACAGAAACCGAAAACAAAGTTCTGGAAATCGAAGCCGACTACGACGCTGAAGACGGGGAGTTGAAACTTGAAGGCAGCCACATCATCATTGGCGACAATGGCAACGTAGAAGACGAACGGGACTTTATCGTAGCTGCCGAATACGAACACAACGGTGATGCACTCGTAATCCATTTCATCAGCATCGTCGACGAAGACAACTTTGCCGAAGGCGAAGAACTGTTCCATAACGATAAGGGCATACGCTTTACATTCATAAAGGATTAATTTTGAAAGCATAATTGAAGGAATGACACGAAACACCCACTATCTGCTACTCCCTATGCTGGCGCTGGCAGCAGCCTGCCAGCCGAAAACAAGCGATACGCCGGCAACCACTACCGACACCGTGATAACAGCCGTAAAACCTGTATTTGCCTCCGATTCAGTTCGACACGACACCGACGACCCGGCTATCTGGATAAACCCCGCAGACCCGGCACAAAGTCTTATCATCGGTACCGATAAAGGCGGCGAAACCGGAGACGGTGCGCTCTATGTATTCGACCTCAAAGGACGCGAAGTACCCGGAAAAACCGTACACGGCATCCAGCGTCCCAACAACGTTGACGTAGCCTATGGCCTCAGCGTAGCCGGTAAAAAGGTAGACATCGCCGTATGCACCGAACGCAACACCAACTCCATCCGCGTATTCAGCCTGCCAGACATGAAACCGATAGACAATGGCGGCGTCCCGGTTTTTGAAGGCGACTCACTACGCTCACCCATGGGCATCGCATTGTATACCGAACCTGGTACCGGTACAATCTACGCCGTAGTAGGCCGTAAAACAGGCCCTACAGACGGTACATACCTTTGGCAGTATCGTCTCGAAGACAATGGCCATGGTGTGGTAAAAGGTAAACTCGTGCGTAAAGTAGGCGTCTACAGCGGGCAGAAAGAAATCGAAGCCATTGCCGTAGACAACGAACTCGGCTACATCTATTACTCTGACGAAGGCGTGGGCGTTCGCAAATACCATGCACACCCCGACAGCGCCACAACCGAACTGGCTTTGTTTGCCACCAAAGGTTTTGCCGACCAGCACGAAGGCATCTCCATCTACAAACAAGCCGACGGCAAAGGATATATACTCGTATCCGATCAGCAGGCAAACCGTTTCCACATCTACCCGCGCGAAGGTGCTGATGGCAAACCACACCATCATCCGGAGCTCAAAGTAGTACCGACATCCACCGTAGAAAGCGATGGTAACGACGTAACAAGCATCGCCCTCCCGGGCTTCCCCAACGGTCTGTTCGTAGCCATGAGCGACGACAAGACATTCCAGTTTTACAAATGGGAAGACATCTGGAACGGCGGCAAAGCAACCACACCCCAGCAGTAACGAATAGGCTATACCAAAACAAACGGCCTGACCCGGATAACCGGAGTCAGGCCGTTTTAGTTATAAGGCAATTCGTATACTCCCCTACTCCTTCGTAAACCGCACAATCTTTCGTTCAGTTCCATGCATCACATGCAGGATATACATGCCCGGCTTCAAGGCTTGGATAGTAACTGCAGGATGATCGGGCGACACACGACCTCCGGTCAGCACCGGGTCTCCCGCTACATCATAGATCGCAAAATCAGCAGTCGCTTTCAGTCCCGTAATCGTTAGTTGATCGGCAACCGGCACCGGGTAAACCGCTACAGCGCCAACCTCTTCCCGTGTAAGATCATCCGCAGCCGATCGGCTCGTCACAGCAGGCGTTCCAAACAATTCAAACTCTGCAAGCTGAAGAACCGTCCCGCTGTTGTTCGTAAGGTTCAACCGGTAGTGCGTATACGCCGAACTATTGTTAAAGTTAAACGTACGCGTCTGGAAGCGGTTCGGGAAATCCTCGTTAGACCGCGTATCGATCGTAGTCCAGGTATTACCGTTCGTCGAACCCTGAAGCGTCCATTGCAACGGGTCACGCTCCGGCGAGTCGTTCGCAGACGTAAGCGTATAGCTCTTCACAACATAAGATGACGATGCCTGAAACTGAACCCACCCCGCGGCATTAAACGTCAGATACTTCGTATTGGCATTGTTATCGATAAGATTGGTATACACTTCACCCGTAGGAGATCCGGTTTGATACTGGGCACTCACCGTACCACCCAGGTTCGTAATATCGTCGCCGGCGGCATTGCTGCCTGGATTAACAGGAAGACCATTGGCCTCGCGAATCAACTGGAAGATATGATCCGGACGCACCACCACATAATTCGCGTTAAGCGAGTTAGCCACGTTTTTGAAACTGGTAGGTGTCACATTCTGCCAGGGCTGCGCCTGTATAATCACAAAGCGAGGTGAAGCACCGTTCCATCCGGCAGAAGCCGTTGCAATATGATCCTTCATCGCCTGCTCGTTCGTACAATAGTTGCACGACAGCGCCATCCCCGGAAGACTCTGATTATATACCGTAAGACCTCCTCCCGTATTTTGTGCCGTAAGCCCCAACAACGTAGGCGCATTACTCGCAAAGCTCTGACCAACCGACTGATTGACACCGCCGGTAATCGTATTCCAGATCGTTACAACCCGGAAACCGGCACGACGGTTATAGTCCTCGGTTTTCGAAACAAACTGGCTCAACGACTGCGCGGGCCAACTGTTCGGGTAGGCGTAACCATAACCCGAAGGTCCCGAAATCAGATTGTCGTTTGCCGTGGAGCTCTGCCAGTAATAATTCAACGCACCCGGCATCGCATCCAGCATAGCCGGTGATAGCGTCCAACCGATCGGCACTGAACCACGATCCGGATTGCTCCAGAGCTTCCGCATAAGGTGCTCCACATACTGAAGATTATCACCATCGCTCAGAATAAAAGCCACATAAATCTTATTCTGAAGCGTGGGTTTGGCGGGTATAGCCTTGAGGTTAACCGTGCGCGGCATACCGCTATGCACCGTCAGGTTAGTAGCCCAGTCGCTGGCAATAGTTGATATACCGAACGTAGAACCCCGCTCCACGCCGGGAGCTTCCTCTGGCCACCAGCCCATATAATTCGCGCCTGCCGGCATAGACGAAAGGAAACTGTTCAACAAACTACTTTCGGCCGCAATATTCGGATCAAGCCATATTGTCGCAGCGCCGACCGCCACTGCGTACTCCCGTGCTGCGGCCTTATGAGCATCCGGATTTAAACCTATCAGTAAACGATGATCGAGGTTAGGCCACCAGGTAGTATACAGCGCCTGGTACACCTGCAGCTTACTTCCGTACTGGCCACGCAGGTCAAGTAGCACAGGCAAATTATATGGCGCAGCCGTAAGCCGTGCCATCAGCGAGGGCGAGGCAATCAATGCCTTGCGATCCTTAGCCAGTACCGTAGCCAGGTTAACCGTATGGATTTGCGACGGATCATAAACAATCAATCCCGACAACTCACTCCGGTACTTCGTAATCAGTGTCCACTTATCGGAAACCTCATTCCAGCTTAGCCCAAGCGACTGAAGCCATGTATACTGCCCTTCTGCAAAAGCATCGCCCTCGTACGAAAAGAGCCGGGGCTGTGTCCGGTTAACGATGCCCTTAAGCGACGAGAATAAATACATCTCCGCCGAAGAGTTGTTTTGCTGTACACCAACCCAATCGACCTTGGTATACGACGTACCACGCCAATACACACGTAGCTCAAGCGATTGGTTATCGGCAGGCATCGTAAAAGCCAACGTAAAGTTGGTGTAATCACCCGCTATTGGGAACTGCTGCCGCGTGATCGTCCGCGACGCCAGGATAATACCAGTAGTCGCATTGCGCACGTCGATATCCACAACCGGATCGTTATTCGCCGTGTTGTTATCAACCTTCAACCGAAACTCCGCCGTATTCGGACCGGCAGGAATAGTCGTGTTGTAAGGACCGTAAATCATGTGTTGGTTAGCCGCGTCGATACCCGTCTGGCAAAGCCAGCCATCCGATTCCAAACGCCCGGTACCATGACCAAGCGATGAACCCTCGGCCTCCCAGCGTGTAGACGATTCCCGAAGAATAAACAAATCCTGCGTTTGCGCTGTCCTTGGAAACGAGGGAAGAAGTTGCCCCGACGGCCAGCTCAACTGTGCCATACCCGGCACCACGAACAGCGCCAGCAAGAGTGCCGTAACAAGAATACTGCGTAAATTTTGTGTGCTCATAGATATCGTGGTTTGTTAGCTAATTGGTTTAACAAGCAACAGTGTTTGCTGCTCAGTATAAATACAAAATATAAAATTCCGGCATGTATACTATCCTGTAGAACACCCGAAACACAGGGTGTTCTATCGGCAATAGCCTTCAGATGGAGAACCTCAAATCAATACAATAACACGCGTTAAGCACACTAACGCTCGTACAAACACTAACCTATGTAACGTTTTATAATCGGGTAACGGTGTGTATCATACACATAACATTACCCTATGCCTTCAACACAAGTGTGGACTTCAGGCGTGTAAGTTCACCAAGCAAACGTATAACAGGAACCTGATCGTGCATACCCTGCGTTTCCGCCACCCGAACAATTTCAATGTTCAACGTCTCGATTTCAGTAGGCCGCTTGTGAAGAATATCTTGATACGTAGAAATAAGTTGCCCGTCAGAATACCGGCTGAGTTGTAATAGAGTGTCCTCTAACGACGTCTCCTCAAGAACAACACCCTTGCCCCTGGCAACAGCCACACCCTCTGCAATAACCTGGCGTGCCATACCCAGGGCTGTCTCGTTCCTATGAAAAACCCCATTGTCAGCTTCCAGTAACGGACAAATCGAATTAAAAGCGCTGTTAAGAATAGCCTTCCGCCAGATCGTCTGTTGAATAGTATCGTCTGCCCTGAACGGTATCGTATCCGTATTCAACGTGTCCACCAGTCTACGCAACGTAGCGTCATGCCCTTTTACCAAACCGATTGGCGACACAGATACCGGCTTATACCGTACCTGACTGGCTGAAATTGTCTGACTGGTCGTAAACAATACACACCGGTAAACCTCGGGATAACCGGTGTCGATAAACACTTGCTCCACGCCTAACCCGTTTTGTAAAATAACAAGCGGCGAGCTTCCCGTCTTCGCTCGGAGTGTCCGAGCCAGTTGCTCATTGCCATACGATTTGTTCGTCAGAACAATAATACCTTCTAACGTATCGTAATGGCTCAGGGTATCCACCACTACATCAGCGACAAGTGGAGCCTTACCCTCCAGTAAAATCTCGATAGTTTCAATCGAACGCGATCCGTCGTCCACACTTCCGCGAAGTAGCACAACGTCTCTACCCTCAAGCTTCAGCACCACGGCCAATGTCTTTCCAATCGCACCGGCGCCAATAATATAAATAGTCTTTTCCATGAATACATAGGATCAAAGCCCGTAAACAACAATTGCGGGCGTTGCAAATATAACCGCGAATCGTTCCATCAAAGACCTTTGTATTCTGATAATCGCCGGAAACAGACCGATGTCGCCGAATAGGTTGCAAATTAACGTAAACCAGGCCGCACCAGAAACGTGCAGCCTGGTAGTAATTAGATCAATTAAGACTACCCTGGATTTTTCGCTCTCGCATCGCACCGACATAGCTGTCTCAGCGACGGCGGGCTCTTCACTCGCGCTGACTCACGGTTGTCCACCGCCACCGGCAGCACCGTAAATTTGCCCTGTAGCATAGCTCGCATCGGAAGCGGCGAGCTGCACATAAATAGAAGCCAGCTCAGCCGGTTGCCCGGGACGACCAAGAGGTGTCTGACCACCAAATTCCTTCAGCTTTTCTTGCGTTGCACCACCACTAACCTGTAACGGTGTCCATATTGGTCCGGGAGCCACGCCATTTACGCGTATCCCCTTCGGCCCAAGTTGCTTAGCCAGTGACTTAACATAATTCGTTGTAGCGGCCTTCGTCTGCGCATAATCATAAAGCTCGGCAGACGGGTCCGTCGCCTGTACAGACGAAGTTCCGATGATAACCGAACCGGGCTTCAGGTGCGGAAGTGCCGCTTTCGTAATCCAGAACGGCGCATACACATTCGTCTTCATTGTCGCGTCAAAATCCTCCGACGTAACATCAAGCAACGAGGCCCGTGTCTGCTGCCGTGCGGCGTTATTGACAAGAATGTCCAGCCCGCCTAACCCTTTAACCGCTTCCTCCACCAGCCTCTTACAAAAAGACTCATCGCGAAGGTCGCCGGGAATAGCGATGGCCTTTCGACCTTCCGCTTTAATCAAAGCGATTACCTCCTGGGCATCAGGCTCCTCGGTAGGATAGTAATTGATGGCTACGTCAGCACCTTCACGGGCATAGGCAATCGCTGCCGCACGCCCCATTCCCGAATCGCCTCCGGTAATCAGCGCCTTGCGTCCCATCAACCTGCCTGAACCCTTGTAACTCTTCTCCCCATGGTCCGGCCGTGGATCCATCTTGCTCACCAACCCAGGCCAGGGTTGTGTTTGACTCTTGAACGGCGGCTTCGGATACTTATCCACCGGATTCTCCAGCGGCGATACATACACATTGCCGATAGACGAATTTGTCCGCGATGTCCCAGCCGATGTAACGCCGGGTAGAGCTATACCCGCCAGCCCAAGACCGATACCGCCGATAGCTTTACGACGGCCCATACTACGCTTCTCATTTTCCATGGTTATACCTTCGGTTATATGAATAAAATTCGGTGTATTGAAAACGCAGGAACAGTAAAAATTTATGCCCCGGGAATACGGTGTTCGATAATGCCAGATCATCCCATCGTGAAAGCCCCAAAAAGCAATGCGTCATACGCATCGTATAAACGGTGCATAACAACCTCAATAACCGATGATCAATCACGACACAGTTGTCCGAAGGATTACACGAATCAGTCACCGTGCGCTACGTTCCGATCCGGTAATCTCAGGCATTTTGCCGATATGAGGATAACCGGGCGATATACACGATGCTGTCTGCATCATAGATAGCCGCACATCGGGCAGGGCATAATAATTTCGATCACACAGCGGGTTACATCTCAAAAAAGTCCCTAAACGTACCCATCAACCCGCTTTACAATTAACGAGTTAATAGCTCAGCCTCATACCCATGGAAACGATCAATGTAAAAATGCCAAAAGACATTCCGCCACAACACCAGGAACGTCAACCCGGTATAGAAGACGAAATGTCACCTCACCCCATATACGACAACGATATGCCAGGTTATGGACGCCTGGCGGGCAAGGTAGCCATCATCACGGGGGGCGACAGCGGCATTGGTCGTGCCGTGGCAGTGCAGTTCGCAAAAGAAGGCGCTGAAGTAGTGGTCGCATACCTCGACGAAGAGCAGGACGCCCAACATACCGCTGAAGCCGTACGCCGCTATGGCAAAGAGGCGCTGCTTATTTCCGCTGACGTTTCCAAAGAAAGCGAATGCCGTTTGATTGTAGATCAAACACTCAGTCATTTCGGCAACATCGACATTGTCGTGAACAACGCCGGTGTACAGTATGAACAACAGAGTCTCGAAGATATCTCGGCAGAACAATTAGAATATACATTCCAGGTAAACATCTTCGCTCAATTCCATCTGAGCAAGTTTGCCTTACCGCATCTCAAACCCGGCAGCGTAATAATCAATACAGCGTCAGTTAACGCCTACCGCGGAAACCCTTCATTAATCGACTACTCGTCAACCAAAGGGGCCATCGTTGCGTTCACGCGTAGCTTCTCTCAATCCGTTGCCGACCGTGGCATCCGGGTCAATGCCGTCGCGCCAGGCCCGGTATGGACGCCACTGATACCCGCCTCTTTCGATGATCAGAAAGTGTCGGACTTTGGAACAGACACAAAAATGAAACGCCCCGCACAACCCGTCGAGATAGCGCCGTGTTACGTTTTCCTGGCCAGTGCAGAAAGTGCCTTCATAACAGGACAGGTACTGCATCCAAACGGTGGGGCTATTATCAACACATAACAAGGGTAACACATTGCCGGAAACATCTCCGGCAATGTATATAACTATATATGCAATGCGGGAATCTGACAGACTATCTATGCGTCATGCTCCATGTTCGCTACCAAAGTTTCTGAAACTTTCTGAAGCCGCACGCTGGCTGTCCTCTTGTCTTCAAGCGTCGGCCTGAAAGTCGCTGCTGCCCCGGTTAGCCCAAGCTTCTCTGAGAGCATCAACAACGTCAGGAACACACCGATATTGTAATGCAAACTCTTTTGCAGCACAACCGTTATCACGATATCGCGATCAAAACCCGCTGCTGCGGCGTTCACAGCCTCACCTCCAGCTTGTAAATGCGTACGCATAGCCTCACATCTCCGTTCAGCGGGCGCCTCGCCCAGAACATGAAAAATACTATTTAAATCAACGATAAGCTGTTCCACAACGCGTTTGCTGTGCGCCAACTCATCTTTTAACGCTGCATCGTTCGCGACGGACAAGAACTGATCCAATGTCGATGAAAATGCCTTCTCCGCCCACAGCGCCTCTGCCAATTCTCGCTCCAGATGTTTGCCAAGTAAAAGCACAGCTTCGTCCGGCAGTTTAACCGGCTCCTTATCCTCTTGATCGGTGTGAATAATTGTATCCATAAGTATTAATTCGTTACAACCTTTTCCGGTATAAAACCCACTGCCCAAAATCGGCTTCCCGATTAGTACGATATTACATCCAATTGCCGAACAACCGCAACACAACCTTACAAGAATAAACGAATAACTGTAGACACTTATTCGCGTATTACCCAAATGAATTCATCATATATCAAACATGCATTGGAACAAGAATTTAACACCAACATCGATATTTGACACAAATGAAGAGGGAGGAAATCAACCTGGGAGATATAGGCCGAATCATAATAGGCAACGCTCCACCCGAGTTCCTGATCGAGGTATTCGTGCGAACCTTTCTAATTTATCTGGCGGTGTTGGTTGTAGTCCGGTTGCTCGGAAAACGAATGAGCGGACAGGTATCCATTGTTGAAATGTCTTTGCTGATTATGCTCGGCGCGATCATAGGGTCACCAATACAAATTCCTGATCGCGGCATTTTCACAGCCCTCATCATCCTGATTACGACCATGGTATTGCAACGGGTTATGAACCGGCTGGCATACCGGTATCGCAAAGTTGAGCGCATGACCGAAGGATCATCCCGTATGCTCGTGAAGAACGGTGTCTTGGTCCTTGAACAAATGCAAAACAGCCGGATCTCCTCCCAACAGCTCTTCGCGGCCCTCAGGGAACACGACATAAAACAACTCGGCGAAGTCAAACGCGTATATCTGGAACCCGGAGGCTTGTTCAGCGTGTTCAAAACACCCCACCCCGTTAGTGGCTTACCGATATTCCCGGGTGACGACACTAAAATTCTGTCGCTGTACACAAACAAAGATCACCACACCTGGGCTTGCGAGCGTTGTGGACAGACAACGGATCAATCCCAGACATGCACCGTGTGTGGGAATAAACAATTTTCACCTGCTATCGACTAGCCCATGCAACCAGAAGATATACACCTGAATGACGCCTGGCGAATTTTCTTCGGCGATGTGCCATGGATATTTATAATAGAAGTCGTTCTGCGAACAACGTTCCTGTTTACCATCCTCATAACAAGCATGCGGCTACTCGGCAAACGCATGTCCGCTCAACTCAACAAAAACGAAATGATCGCCATGACCACACTGGCAGCAGCCATCGGCGTTCCAATCCAGGCTCCGGACCGGGGACTTCTGCCGCCCGTTATCATAGCTGCCATCGTAGTACTTGCCGGACGGCTCATTGCTCGCTGGGCATGCAGAAGCCAACGCTTTGAGAACCTGTCGCAGGACAAAGTAGGTGTGCTTGTGGAAGATTCCACATTAAAGCTCGACGAACTTCACCGGTCCAGTATAACCCGCGAACGGCTGTTCGCCTACCTGCGATCACAAGGCGCCACTCATCTCGGTCAGATCAATCGTGTATACTTTGAAGCTGGAGGTTTCTTCACCATCGTTCGTCAAAAAATCATAAAACCAGGTTTGAGCATCATTCCATCCTGGGATACCGACCTCATGACCGAGCAGCCAACAAGCCACATAACCGTATGCCAACGGTGCGGCACATATACTCAGAACCACGAGGCATGCGCCGTATGCAACAGCAATAAGTATGAGCAGGCAATAGCCGGCGACGGATACGCTCCGTAATACATCGTTTACAACATAAAACAGCCCGGCATCGCACCTCCGCGAAGGATGAAACCAAATAATACTCACTAACAAGATCAGGAACGGAAAACCGTTTCAGATCTGAACCGGAATAGACTTTTCTTAGAGCCACAGGTAATTCGGCGCCATTTAACGCGACATATAGCAGAAAGTACGCCCATGAAAATTGTTACACGAGTAATCGCCGGTTCATCGCTGATCATAGCATGCACGTTGGTCGCTGTGCTGGCACTGCTGCTTTACCCCAGCAACCTCTTTGCAAAACGAATATCATACAGAGAGTTCACACTACACGCAAGTCAACCGCTAGACGATGGTTACACAGCTGTACTCGACCATGCACGCGAACTGGCACGTATATCCGAACTATACGATTCAACATACACGTACGACATATTCCTCACAAACGGATCGTACTACAAAAACATTCAATTCATGGTACTGAAGCGGGCAATGGCACGAAGCCTCGACAACAACATTCTACTAAACGTTGCCGTCGACTTCAAAAACAACCGTCTGTACTCAGAAACAAACTGGAGAAACCTTACACAAACCATTGCCCACGAAATGATACACTGCCTCCAGCTTAACACCTACGGCATAAAAAAATTCAACACCGTCATCCACCCACCGTATTGGAAACTCGAAGGATATCCGGAATACATCGCACTACAAGACATCCTGCGAGACCCTGAGTACAATTTCCTCGAAACGATTAAAAAGCTGGAGCAAAACGTTACCAACAACATTCAGTGGATCGAATACGAAACCGGCCGCACCGATAACATAACCTACTTCAAAGGTCGAGTGATGATCGAATACCTGATAGGCGTTCAGGGTATGACCTACGACCAGATACTTTGCGATACGCGAAGCGAAGACGAAGTTTACCAGGAGCTTCTCGCATGGAGCAACAAAGCACACAGTAAAGAATAAAAATTCACCACGCACAGAGGGTACAGTAAATTTGACAAGGGCTATACCGCGTCACGGTTTCCGAGCGAACGTTGTAGCGAAATCGCGCCGTCGTTCAAACGAGTTACACCCTCCGCCGGGAAACTAACGGAAATGGTCACTCCTGTAGTGATGTCCAATACAAAGCGCCCTTCTATCTCCTCTGAAAGTCCACGCATAAGCGTCATGCCTAACGACTTGCTGGGTGCCTCAGCGTCGTAGTCTGGCATACCCACACCGTTGTCCCTCACCGTAAGGCTAACAAACTCTCCTTCGGCTCGGAGCACAACATCTATCGTACCGGGGCGCCGGTCAGGGAATGCATATTTAATGGCGTTCGTAATAGCCTCATTCAGAATAAGCCCGACCGACATAGCCTGATGGACATCGAGCCGGATCGGATCAGCCGCTACCTGAAAGCGGATATGACTTGTATCGAAGCTTCTCTTTAAATGACCTACAAACTCCGTAACATAGGCAGACGCCGCGACATCCGACATTGTATCTCCCAGGTACAGCTTCTGATGTATCATCGACATCGCGTAAACCCTGTTCTGACTCTCCTTTACAGCCTGCTGAGCCGCGTTATCTGTAAGCGAAATAGACTGCGAATGCAGCAAACTGGTAATCATATGCATGTTATTCTTAACCCGGTGATGAACCTCCTTAAGTAGCCACTGCTTCTCCTCCACCAGCCTGGTCAACGAATGATTCTGATCGCTGATCTGTCCCTTCTGAAGTTCAAGCTGCTGGTTACTGCGCTGCTTAACACGATACAAATGAATTAGCAACCCAACAATAACAATCAACACCACAACGGCTGCGACAATAATATTACGAATAAGCGCCGCCTGCTGAAGCGCCGCTTCCTGTACCTTGCTTTGCTCACTTAGCAATTGAATTCGTTGTTCCTTACTGTCGGTCTCGAAACGAACCTGTAACTCCGCCAAATCCTTTGACCTACGCAAATTGAAGATCTGGTCACTGAAGTTTTTATGCTGTTTAAGATGAAGCATCGCCGGCAAATAGCGTTGAGCTGCCGAGTCCACTTTATACAGCAGAAGATGCAAATCTGTAAAATCTGCACGGGAAAGATTTTCATACGACAGCGCTTCCGTAAGATACGCTTCAGCCTGATCGTATTTCCGTTGCCGTACGTAGAAACTTCCGATCGCCAAACGGATTCGCGGAACATTATCGCGAAATAGAAATCCCTTTGCAATATAACCGGGATTATCATACGCCCGAAGCGCCGCCAGATACTCTCGCTCAGCACGCCACACATCACCAAGCGCATCATAGTAGTGCGCCATACCGAATGCGACCCAGGATTTTTCGATGGGCGTTCTTAGATCAAACTCCCTCTCCACATTGAGAAGCAGCTCGTATCCTTCCGTCAGCTTACCCTGCATGATCAGTAAACAGGCAAGGCTCGACACATATTCAAAGTACGCCGCATAATGTGCTTCGCTGTTGGGATGAAGTTCCTTCTTCGCAACACGCACACCTTCCCGAAACCACTGAATGCCTTGCTCAATATCGCCTGTCTCTTTATACCAATCCGCCAGCTTAATACAGGCAGCCGCCCCATTGAAGGCGGGCGGATTCATCTGCGCACGCTCAGCGTGCCGCTTGAATTCTATTGTATGACTCAGGTTTGCTGAATAATCGCCATTTACCTGCTCAAGTGCCGACTTCCAGTGCTCAAGGTACCCCATCAGATTATGATTTCCCGTAAGGTCGTTGCTACGGATTATAACTTCCATTCGGGCACATGCATCTCGCGCCGCGGCAATCTGGCTGATGTCTACATACAAGGCAATAAGCTCACCGTATACCTGAGCCGTCTTTTCTGCATCGCCGCTTTCTTGATAGAGCGCAATAGCCTTCCGGTAATATTGCTCGATCTCGCCATACGGCGTAGCGTTGTGATTAACCACATCAGCCAACCTCGCCCAGGTTCGGGCTTCACGTGAAGTATCACCGTCTCGCGTATAGGCTTCTATAACCATCATGAACAAGCGCTTACCTTCCGCTGCATCACCACGCTGAAAATGCGTTTGTCCCAGGCGTAGCAGCGTTTCGTATTTGCCGTAGCCACGGTCCACACCGATCTGCTCACTGACACGAAGAGCTTCGCCAAAAAATCCAAGGGCACTGTCAAGATCGCTGCGCAATTCACCACGTCGGTAGAGGTAGGTCTTTCCTAGCTCATGGAGAATTTCCAGGCGAAGCGTATCATCTGTATTATCACGGAGCATATCGAGTAGCTGCGCAACAGGCCTGATGCCCACAGCCTGCGCATAAACACCGTACGACGTAACCGTTAACGCCACCAGTACCAGGATTTTTTTCATAGTCGACCTCAGGAAAGAATAGACCGCAAAGATGCGCAATATGCCGAAAAAAAGGGGCGCCCCGGGAGCCTTATCAGAAAGTAATACGTCCGGATTCGGTCGACGAGTGAATTCCGGACAGCCTTTGGCGAAAGTCAGGAATTGTGACAATATTGCAACAAACTCGATCGGATTCCGAAATCAACGGTGTACAAACAGCGCAGCGAGACCGATAGCCGCCGAAGAAGATCCGATCAGCAACAACAACAATAACCCTATACCTAATCAAAGGACTTTCACTGAACCCGAAGGCCCTTTTGCGTCGAAAAAATCCCTACTACCGTATATGATCCGTTACGCAAACTTGCTGGTGCTGCTTGTAGTCTGTTGCGGCTGCGTCACACCGCTGTACCAGGCCGTCACCGCAGAATCGTACAACCTGGCAATACGCCAGCCCAATCAACGAAGGCTCATCTTCGTGCAATCCTTAAAGCTGTCTGATCAGGAAAATTGGGTTACCATCCTTAACAAACAAAAGTGGGGCGCCTTTAACCGGCAGATCGCCCTTGTGGAGGATGCCGACACCCGCGAGTTCCTGCATTCGGCAAGATTATTGATCGGTAACGATTATACCAGGGCTCTTCAAATCCTGACGAACCTTCCTCCGGAGCAATTCGATTGTCAGGTATTCGTATTAAAAACCGATTGCCTGTATCAGCTTGACGCGCCTTCAGTAAACATAAAGAATGAATACCAGAAGGCGCTCGACTGCACGCACAATGAAACCGTAAAATCGATAATTAAAAACCGCTACCGGTTTGTTAACTATGGCTATTAAACACCAAACCAAAGCGCTCGGCATCATCATGCTGGCCGCCTTCGCCGTCTCCTGCGTATCACCCGGAAAGCTCTACAAAGGCTTCACCAAACGAAAAGGTACCCTCGATTATATTTACGACTCCGAAATCAATCACGACCGTAGCACGCAGGTTGTTCACATCGCCAAGCCGGTAATCGCAGACAGTAAATTCACCCGGTCCGGATCAGTAACCAAACTACACGCCTCCGTCATTCCGGCCATTGTATACAACCAATGGAAAGCGCAATACGAATACCGCATCGGAGACGACGCCACGAAAGAAGGCGTCACCAGTTTTATTCAGACAGCACTCGTTACTGAGGGCAACCGGAGCGGCTCGTTCTCGGCTGATACGTTAACCGCACCGCGCGGACTTACACTTGAAATTGAGATCGACAGTATCGGCGCACAAGGCCCATACACCTCACAAGGACACTTCCTCTTCCTGCTATTCGCCTACACATGGTCCTCCACCGAATACGGTGGAACAGGCACCGCGTACTCACGCTTTCAATATAGAATACGCCAGGGCGATAAAATACTCGTAGAAGACTTCGTAACATCTCACAAGCAGGCAGAGCCCCTGCGCCAGACACACAAAGACGAAAAGGCTTTGCGCGCATTCTACAATGCCTACCTCGTCGAAGCACTGTCACAGACATTCAAATCCAACATCGAACAAATCGTTAAAAACACAGACCTCGCCCTTGACATCCTCAAAGACGAAATCACAAAGTCGGACGTGCCGTAACAAATCAAAACGAGCCACATAAAGAAGATCACCGGATAACAAATAATCCGGTGATCTTCTTTTTTTTTATAAAGCAGGTAACAAAAACCAGCATCAAAGACCTTGCGCAAGCCGCTAGCCACCAACGTAAACAACCTCCCTCACCAAAAAACCTACCATTTCAAAAACATCGATCCACAATTGGTAAAAGAAATAATATTCTTCTCACTTACATTTTTTAACGCTCAACTTATCACTAGATTAATAGTGTCTTCTATTATTAACATCACGTTTTAACCAAGTCCGTTATGAAAAAAACATTTACCATTATCGTGGTGAGCTTATTGATTATTCAACATGCCGCCGCACAAAACGAAGCCCTCGACGAAGTGAACGCGCAGCTCAGACAACTGTTCTCGCCGCTGTCACGACCGAGTCCCTCACTATCATTTCTGTATGAAATGTCCGCACACGTTACCGACAGCGTCTTTTATCAAACGCACTGCCCCGAGCTCGGTTCAACCGAAACCTGGTACAAGGTATATGGCGAAATGTATCAGTCTGCATACGACACAACCGCCTTACGCTACCCGGGAAGAGTACTCAACCAGGGGAACAGTTTTTCGAGCGACACGATCCCCATCGGCATTATGAACTACGCGTTCTATAACTTAAAACCTGAAGCGCTCATAACAAACACATACTTCAACTTCGACACCGTCAACACACGACTGATCGATAAAACGGTCAGACCGGGATACCCCTATAACTACAACCAGATCTTTATTGCAGCGCCGTTAGTACCTGCCGCGCGATACACCAACCCTACCTTCCGCGTCGATCCGCAACTTATATTCTTCGATTCGAATACCGCGTATAACTTCGGACCGAACACAGAACTTGTAATTGATTTCGGTGATGGTCAGGGATGGATCGTTTTCGACCCCGCCACCGTAACCCATCGCCAGGTAAACTATCCCGGAGACTCCGAAGTAAAAATAACGGTAGCGATACGTAACAAAAAAGAACCGGAAGCATTTAGCGGCATATCAACAGCGCGGCTGCTCATAGCAGGCACAACACCGCTCATTCCTCCCGACGAAACGATAAAGTTCCCAGGACTCACCGTGGGCGTATACGGTTCCTGCAACGCAACCGTGAATACCGGTAAAACAGTAATATACCTCGCAGGTATTGATCTGCTCGACTTCATCCCCTCGCTCAACCGAACCCTCGGAGACATATACACCGATATGCTGGCCGACGAGAAGATCATACAGCTACGTAACCTGGGCTACACCTTCTGGGTAGTTGATTGGGACCACAGCACCATCGACATGCGATTCAATGCCCTGTACGTCGTAAACCTGATAGAACAACTTAAAGCCTCCCTTGATCCGCACGACCAACAGCAATTCGTTATCATGGGCGAAAGCATGGGCGGTGTAGTAGGCCGGTATGCACTGACCTACATGGAATCCGAACGTTATGCAAGCGGCGACTTCAGCCCGTTCTTCGCAGATGATAACGACATCAACAACATTCTATACCTCAAAACCCATCGGGAAATATACAAGATCCCCGGTAGCTGGAAACCAGACCAACGCCGCCACAATACCCGCCTGCTCATCACCGTAGACTCGCCACATCAGGGCGCCAACGTACCACTCTCCGTACAGCTCGCCTACCGACACGTCATGAACATCTTCGGAAATTACATCGGCAGCGCAATTAAATTGGCTGCCCAGGCCTTTAACATTCTGCTCGATGCACAGGCTGCACAGCAGCTCCTTATCTACCATGTCGATACCCAAAGCGGACTGGGGCAATACAAAGGATACGGTCGTCACAGCGACAACAGCGATTTCTATAATCAATTAGCAGAACTGGGAGACTATCCACGCCATGCCAAAGTTGTCCTGATGTCAAACGGCTCCTTACAGGGACGAAACCAACGCAACCCCTACACTGGAACATTCAGAGCGCCCAACGACCGGCTGTTCGCCTTCAAAAGCGAACTATACGCCCGGGTGCTATGGATAAAGGTACGGATCTTCGGCGGCAACCTCAGACTACTGACAAACCCCAACGGCCAGGGCCAGCTATTAAACGCGCAGCTCGGGTTCTACCGCATCCGTATCAAACTCAAATGGTTTGGCATACGAATCAGCATTGGCTATAACTCACTTATCGACCGCCAGGACTATGCCAATGTACGCCCGTATTGCACCGGCCCCGGCGGATACTTCGGAACGCCCACCGGCCTGCTCAGCACAACACCGTCACAAAGCGGCTTCAACCTTTCCGATAACTACTGGTTGTTGAACCTCTTTCATTACAACACGCAGAACGACGGGAATGGATGCTTTATATTCGATTCACACGTCGGACTGAATGGATTTGCCAGCGTTAACGCAGACTTCGACTACTGCACAGATGGTACACATTTTAACTTCGTACCATTACAAAGCGCACTGGATTATGGCCACATCGATTACGATAACATCAATACAGATATCGAGAATACCAACATCAACGCTAACCTGGCGCTCATCCCACAACAGGCAGACGTTATCATCGGGATGCCCGGTTCGGGTAACTGGCCACACCTGTTTCGACGAGAAGACGAAATACAGAATCTTACCGGCTCCAGTTCAACATATTTCAGTTGCGAGCCAACCGACCAAAAGGTTATCCGTGGACTATTGAATCTTGAAATCGGCGATGAAGAACTTTATCTGGAAAACAATGAGCTAATATGGCACGCAGCCTACACTGCCGAATACGATCTACACGTGAACGACCGAAACCCGCATTACGAATATCCCAGCGCACCGCCGGCAATATGGACGGGAGGTGGCATCTACTCAAAGGACAACGACTTCGTTATTGCATCAACAGGCTTTGCCGACTTCTTCTTCGATGCCGCAAACACGCCAACAGGCATCGGTTTCAACTTCAACAATCCCTCCGGCAACTTTGTTAAATATGATCAACCACTCGATCATTGCTGCGTTGACCTCACACCCAACGCGCGCACCGCAGCCAAACCAGAGAAGCTGGCTGCAAACAAACCTGTCAATATACCCGAACTCCAGGTGTACCCCAATCCCTCAAATGGAAGCAATATCATACTGCAATACAGCCTCACCAGCCGTGCTCCCGTATACATCGAGCTTCTGAACGCCGCCGGAATAGTCATCCATACACAAAAGGTAGACACACCCGAAACCTCAAAGAACATAAACTCCGTCATCAATCTTCAACAAAAACAACTTGCCCCGGGAATGTACATCGTTAAACTTCACACCGCAGGCAAAACACTCACATCAAAAGTAATCGTCGAAAAATAGTACACTAAAAAGCAGGCGGCCCAAAGACCGCCTGCTTTATTTATATGCCAATTCTTATGGCTTGATGATTATCCTCCCAAAACGTCCTCCCTCTTCAGCACGACGATGCGCCGCCGCGGTATCTGGCAAACGAAACACCTCATCGATAGGAACCCTGATTTCCCCCTTTACAACCGCAAAGAGCCCTTCTTCAATAAGAGTTCGCACCACAGGATCGGCAATGATAGGCCCCAGGTAAACACCGATAACCGTAAGACGCCGTCCAAGAAGAACCATCGGATCCAGTTTCGTGTCGGGTGTTGAATTACCCGATACCAGGATCACCTTTCCACCATCGGCCACCGCCTTCAAGCCATCTATCAGGTAACCCGCACCCAGCGTGTCGACAAACGTATCAACACCGTTAGGACGCGTCGACTTTACCTGGGCTTCAATCGTCGCATCTCCGGTCACAATAGCCTGGTCAACACCGTAATCTTTCATTTGCTCCAGCTTTCTCGCATTCCGGCCAGTAGCCAGTACGTAAGCGCCGCGGGTATGAGCCAGCTGGCATACCGCGTTTGCAACACCGCCGGTAGCACCGGTTACCAAAAGACTTTGACCACGTTTCAGATCAGCCAGGTGTAAAACCCACACAGCCGTACCGACAGCTACAAAGGCCGCTGCCGCAAGGGCCACATCCATACCATCCGGTATAAGAAAGCTCGCCGCCGCCGGAGCGGCGCGAAGCGCCGCATGCGAACCAGCAAAATTGAACGTAACCACCTTTTGCCCGACAGCAAAATTGTTAACCGCATTGCCCAGCCCAACAACCTCACCGGCCGCCACGTATCCAACGATATAGTTGTTATGGGGAGGTTCACGATGACGGCGCGACAACAAGTCGCCTCCTTCTACAGAAATCGCCTCCACGCGTATTAAAAGCTCATGCGGCTTGGGCGTCGGATCATCTACATCGGTATATGCAAACACGTCAGGAGATCCATTCGTAGAATATACAGCTGCTTTCATCAAAGTACATTTATAGTGAAATAGAAATTGCGTTCATCGAATACGGCATAGAAAAGGGAAACAGCAAAGCATTTCCCACTTCACAATACCGGAGCAACTTACTTGAAGAGTTTGCCCACCGCAAATTTCTGCGCGTCCTTCGCATCGGGTACAATCGCCGACATACCGAAGAACTCGTGCGTCACCCCCTTATACAACTGATAGTTCACCTCCACACCGGCGTCTTTCAGCTTATCACGTAAAATCTCGCCATCACTCATCAGCGGATCAATCTCAGCGGTAATAATCGTAGTGGGCGGTAAACCGTTAAGCTTGGCCTTCGTCAGATCAATCCGTGGATCTTTTACCGTAGCAGGCGACGGCAGTGCATGCTTCACAAACCAACCCATCATAGCCTTATTCAATGGTTTCGCATTCGCGTACTTCTGATACGATGGAGTGTTCATATCTGATTGCGCCACAGGGTATACCAGTACAGTCGAAACAGGCATGTGCACCTTCTCATCACGCGCCCTGATCGCCACATTTAATGCCAGATTACCACCGGCGCTTTCTCCAAGCAGCCCGATACGGGTGCTATCCCCCTTGATCTCGTTAATATTGTTTATAATCCACCGATATGCGGCATAAACATCGTTATGCGCCGTCGGGAATTTGTGTTCAGGGCCTTTACGGTATTCAACCGATACCACAACCGCCTGGGCCTGCTCAGAAATAGTGGCCGCAGAGGCATCATACGTATCGACGGTAGCCAGAACCCAGCCGCCACCATGGATATACATGACAACAGGATAATTATTCTTAGGCTCCACCGGAGTATACACACGCAGATGAATCTCCCCACCCTTAACGGGAATATTCTTTCCCACAGTATCAACCCTGGGTCTAGGTGCCTGAACATTGTTCTCCTGGATCAAATCCTTCACCGCGTCCGCAGGCGTAGGATTTTTACGCGCCTCTTCGGGCTTAAGCTGTTCGATCGGCGTTGCGCCATACGAATCCAGCTTCTCGATCACCGCCAGCATTTCATCGTCAATATCCGGCGCCCAATCCGGTTTAGGCCCTTTGGCCGTCACCTTTATATTCTTCGGCGGTGCCGCTACAGAGTCTGCCTTCGCCGCCGGTTTATCCTCACTTTTCTTTGGCCCGCACGCCCACAGCGTTAACACTGCCAGTGCGGCAATACATAGATTCTTCATAACATTCGTCTTTTTGGACATACGTGCTAGAAAAATGAAGCCAGCTTTATGTATTACAGACCGAGAAACACCCGGCAAACCCATTGACAACATTATAGCGCAGCTACGACGTTCGCTCAATGAAGGAGCAAGCATTGTGATTCACTGCCGAATGGGCATTGGACGTTCTTCCATACTTGCAGGAGCACTATTGCTAACCAAGGATAAAAAGGCAATCGAAGTTCTTAAACACATCTCCACGGTTCGCGGATTAACGGTACCCGATACCAAAGAGCAGATAGCCTGGTTACAACACCAGGAAAACCTTACCAGCTAACGATCCCCCAATGGCAACAATCTTCCCCTCCTTCGCCTAACCACACAATACACCACGTGCAATATACACGCAGGTAATGCCCCGAATAACCAGAACCCCATCATAATTCCCAACACTGGCATGCCACACATAGACGGTGGTAAAAACAGTTCGATGTACGCGCCCGGAAACGCGTAAACATGACCCACCAACACCAAAGCCAGCACAAGCCACTTAACGCGCGGATAATTATCCTTATCCAGCGCGATATAGCACGCCAACTGCCAAAACAATACGATAATTATGAAGATCAGCATGATTCACCTACACAACAAAGGTAGCTGATTTTACCCTATATCACACCTCCGGAAAAATACAGAGAGAGTCCAGACACCGAAAAGCCTACACCAATCTTACACGCCATAGTGACAGCAAACAGACTCGCCACATACCCCAGATCAACACCATTCTCCATAACCCGAATCTGAATAGAAGGAGAGCTCGACGAAGTGGTCATCAACACATACAAAAGCAAAAAAAGAAAAAGACAAAAAGTTTTGTCACAACCTATACGGTTGGAATTAATATATAATACGATTTAACCGTTTTAGAAAAACCCAAATAGTAGTATGTATTCGCGCTTTGTATAAAAGATTATCCGCTTACCAGAGACATACCCCGACAAATACCGCACACTACGCCTTTAGGAGGATAACTAAAAAATAAGCCTCTGCGGTAGTAACCACAGAGGCGAAATTTAAAATAATAACCGCGACCTGAACAACGTATTCGGGTCACGGTTATAGTCATTTATTGAACAATAAATGGCGTTACGATCTCAATTACCTGGTCCTTGCTCAGCGGCTCATCAAATGCCTCCGTAGAAGCATTCGCAGAATAGCCCAGGGAAGTAATATCCACACCTGCCTGTGTCTTATTATCTTCTCCGGCATATATCGCCGTAGGCGAACCGGTAGCGCCCGTAATCCACCCTTTCTCATTCCGGAGTCGTCTTACCATTGAAGCATGGCGAGCCTCCACCGAGTGGATCTGAAGTGCTGCCGTAAGCACAGTCCGGTTGCCAAGCAGCTCGCCTGCGCGACCTTTATAAGCGCGTACGCCCGTGTCTTCAAAAGCTTGAGACAACGCGAGGAACGTATTGTAATCGGTAAACACCGTTGGATATGACCCGCCCGCGGTAAAATCAAATTCGGGCTCATCCACAGGTGTACCGTTCAACTGCCCGATCACCGCTTTCAAAAAGTTCACGTGCGCGGTTTCATGTTTACTGATCTGCGTAAAAATAGACCGACGATTCGTCGGAATCACGGCAGAGTCAAGACCATCATCGTAAAAAGAACTCTCAAGATACTCCAGCGTAAGAGCATAATTCAGAATATCGACAACCGTATCCGCCTTCCCACGGGTACCGGCATAGGCCTTATTGAAGACCGTTCCAACGGCCAACGGTAAGGCTGCCATGGCAACCTTAGATCCAAAACCCGCCATGTTTTTAAAGAGAGCACGGCGTGAATCTATGCGTTCATAAACCTCGGGATCTGCCTTTTCGATCGTATCCAGTATATTAAAAAGATTCATAGTATTAGCATTAAAGGTGATGGACTAGGACGGAAGATTCGTAATAACCACAGTTGTCTTCACATACGGTTTGGCAGCTGCCAGCACCGTTGATGGATCTTTAGCCTGATCCAAACCATTCGATGCGGTAACCACATCATCGCCTGCAAAGTCGGCGCTGTACGCGTTTAGCATATCGCGTATAGCGGCCGCATGCCGTGCCTCAACCGAAACAATCTTGCCGGCAGCAAGTAAATAATTAGCATCCTTTAGTAACTGACCGGCCCCGTTGTAAGCGGATACACCCAGATCTTCAAATGTCTTTGCTGCTCCAAGAACACTGGCCCGGCTCTTAAAATCGATCGAGCTAAAGTCGAATGTAGCCTGCGCAATTGCGCTGGTACCAAGCGCCTTCTTGAAAAAGTCACGGTGTGCCCGCTCGTGCTCGCGGATGTCTTCCAGTACCGTTTTCTCTGCTGCCGACATATCCGTATAAGGATTTGCAGTAGCATTCTCGTAAAACGCGGCTTCCAGTTGTTCCAACAGGTAAGCGTAATTCAAAATGCCGATGTCGCCTGAGCCAAGATCTACCGTACCCGGACCATCATCGTCATCACTGCAGCCGACCAATACCAGACCCGTTGCGGCAACGGAGAAGCCTGCATATTGAAGAAACTTGCCGCGACTAATCGGCGAGAGAATACCGGACTTTTCTCCGGCTCGGGGAATAACCCCGGAGGATTTTTGTTTCATGTGAGAAGGTTTTTGTGTGAATACTAAAAAACACTCGTTGACGCCGTACCGTGAAAGCCTTCGGCATATCGTCGTCCACAGACGCGCAACACAGACACAAAATGATTTTGGGGAAATGATATACCATTTACGTTCTGATGAAGGCATTGTTCTTACGATAAGAGCTGAAAAACTCTTGCTGTACTGCATCAAACGCAAACGGGAGATAAGCGCAAAGAAAAAGAAATTAGAGAAATTCGCGCAGAAATGATGCATAAAAAAGATATGCCATCACAAGCTTTCGCATTTGCCGTCACTACCATTAGCGTTGATCACATATCTACGACATAATGAATAGGAACGGATCTATGACTGTCTCACATTTGTGTGGGTTTAAACATTCAATATACCAAACGCCATAACGTCCATTAAATCAGTTCAAACATTGGTCATGCAGCGGTTAACATCGGATTAGCCAAAGCACCAGCATGGCCCCAATTTTTTTAGCACCTTTCCCAAATACAAAACATGCATATCATCGCTATAGGCGCCTCTGCCGGCGGCTTACAGGCCATAAAAGAGTTCTTCCAACATAAGTCAGTCAACCACGGCGAAGCCTATGTCGTCATCATCCACGCACCAAGAGATTATAAGAGCCAACTGGTAGACATCCTTTCACGCATCACGCAAATAAAAGTAGTACTCATAAAAGACAACATGCGCATTCAGCCAGACACCATTCACATAAGCCCGTCTTCACACACCATCGACCTCGAAAAAGGGATATTCCGGCTCACACCAAGAGCCGAAGAGCAAATCGTAAACCACACCATCAACTACTTCTTCCACTCCATCGCAGAGAACGAAGGCCCTAACGTAATCGGAATAATCATGTCAGGCACCGGAACCGATGGAACAGATGGCTCACACGCCATCGAAAACAACGGCGGCATCGTAATCGTACAAGACCCCGACACCGCGCTGTTCGATGGCATGCCCCTTACCAGCATTCGCTATGACCACCCGGACTACATCTTACCGCCTAAAGAAATGCCCGCGTTGATCGACAGCATAATGGAAGGAAACGAAAACAAAAGCCTCCGAAAACAGCGTAGTACCCACTGACAAAAAATCGGACACATTGAACCCTGGTTCCACCGATATACGCCCTGTTCACTTTTCCTTTTTCACATTCCAGCATCAGCGCATCACGGTTTGTAAAGTTGCTTCTACGGTATAGGCAGGATGCTTCCAACTCCTAACCAGAGTTATCGTATCATCTTATTCAATAATCAACTTCTGCGGAGGCACAGCTACAGAACTTGCCTTGATCACGTAAAGCCCAGCCGGCAATGGCGTATCAAAAACCACATCAGTCGTGAGACGGCCGGCAGACTCCGTCGGATACGATTTCTCAAAAACCGTCCGACCCGTCATATTCAAAATCGTTAGCGTAACAACTTCCAAATCGTCAATGCCGTTAATCTCGACAGCCACTCGCTGTGAGCGGGAAGGATTTGGATAGATCTTGATATACGGTCCACTAACATTGCCATCGAAATTCAACACCTTCACCTCCGAATAAACATACTTTCCATCGAGATCCACCTGCTTGAGACGATAATAATTTAAGCCGGAAATCGGATGAGCATCGATCAACGAATAATCGTGCGGCACATTCGTCGTACCGTTACCCGCCTGGCGGCCCAACGAAGTAAATTTCTCCAGGTTAAGCGTGGCACGCTCCACATCGAAATAATCATTATTCAACTCTGTAGCCGTAGACCAACGCAAAAGAGCTTCATCCCCCTGCTGCATAACAGAGAAATCGGTAAGCGATACAGGAAGAGGCGTTGCCGCTCCGGCAAGCGTCCAGGGCGAAAAATTACTCACACCCCCCACAGTAACCGTGACAGCCCCCGTGGAAGAACCCACGATCTGACTCGGCAGAGGTGCATCCCAGGCCTTCGTCGTCGAATTCCAGCGCTGAGCACGCGGATTCGTTATCCCGAGAATCTCGCTGTTCGCCGTGCTGAAGGTAACATTCGCCGTAGGCGACGTGGCATAGCCGTTAGTCGTTATGATCCAGAACCGATCCGTCACCGTCAAACTGATATCAATACCCAACGCATTGAATACGTGTAATACGCCATCCGGAAAAGGTAAGTTATTGACGCCCGTAGAATACGTACTCACAGTAACACTTCGGCTCGCACCCGTCCCCATATTCGTCGCATTAAAATAGAAAGGCAAATACGTTCCCGCTGCGTTACCGAAAGGAAAAATAAAAGCCTGTGGCGTAGGCGAAGTCGTATTCCAGGTAATGTTGCTATAAGGCAATGCGTTCACCTCACTTACAATATAACTGTTTGCAGACGCTCCGGTAATTGCGGCGTTTGACGCACGCGTAATCCCCAGCGTATTACCACTCAACAACAATCGACCACGCGTTAGCGTAAGCGTCTGCGAAACATTCGTATTACCCGCCAACAAAGCCAACGAAAGCGTATTCGTGTTCACGGCTTTATTCAGAACCAGATTATAAAACGTATTATCCGGCGACACATGCGTAATAGTCGCATTGTTGGCACCGGTAAATTGCACAGTGCCCGCCGCCTCGGTAAAAGAAGCTGTATTCAACACAGACCAATTACCACCGACAGTCACCGTATTGTTGGCAGCCGCAAAAGTAGCCGTGTTCTCGATCGAAAGGTTTCCGTTTACATTTATCGACGCACCGGCCGACTTGGTACCAGAACCTGTAAAGCGCACATGATGATACGACAGCGCAGCCGTTGTTCCCGTACGAACCGTCTGTGCGCCGGCGTTCGCGTAATTAAACGTATTGTCTGCCGCGGTAAGATTCACGGCCGCCGGAGGGGCGACCGACCCTGAGTAATTCCACACACCGTTCGTTCGGTTAATAAGCGAGGCGTTCGTACCGATGCTGGTAAAAGCATTGGTGTGATTGATCGTACCGGTATTATTCAACGTAATACTATTGAAATTACCGCCGCTCAGCGTATTGAAGCCCAATGTAATATCATTGGTAAACGTAGTCACATTCGTCGTAAATGCCAGCAGATCCGTCATAGTAAACGAACCTGTACCCCGAATGTTCACCGACGGCACATCCACAACAACCATATCATTTATCGAGCTCGTCGTACTGCTTACCTCCATGTCTACAGCATAGCCGTCTTCAAAAACAAGATTCGCATTATTAAAAGCTCCATTGAACTCACCGTCCACCTCTACAAGCCCGCGCACAATAGACAAAGCCTGGTTTGCTCCCGTCCACCGCAATACACCCGTAGGCTTGACACTTACACCACCCGTAGATTCATTCCCCGTAAGACTTACCGTATGCAAAGGCCCTACGATAGCAACCGTGCGATCATTAGACGAACAACCACAAGCCGCACCAAGGTGACTCGTAACAGACCACGTTCCATTCGTAGGCGACGTATCGTTCCAATTGCCATTCTTCCGCGAATACAACTTGTTGGCCGCGGTGATAGTAACATCGTCGAAGGCAAAAGCAGCCAGAAATGAATCGTCAAAACCGCGAATAAAAAGCTGAAGCGTATTACCCGAAACAATAGCGCTGCCTACCGTTTGACCATTGAAGAGAAAAGCGGCGCTGATCTCCGCAAAATCTACTTCAGGGCCACCGTCAACACTGTACGAACAACGGATATAGCTATTTGCAGAAGGGAAACCTGCTACCTGAAGGTAAGTCTCGATAATCGCATAGCCATGCGTCGAGATATCAATTACATTCGTAGCCCACACACCCGGAGAACCGTTGCCATCAACTCGAAATTGCCCGCCCTGTACCGAGAACGTACCACCGGGAGAATTCGTTACGCCCCACGTACCACCAGGGGTACCCGTTGCTGTCCCGCTGGTTACCCCGTTAGCACGTGTAAACGTTTCAGAAAAAATTATCTGCTGAGCTGCAACGGGAACCGTCCTTGCAAAAAATAGCAAGAGTAGAACAAACAATTTGTTCATGTGTAATAGGTATAGATTAAAACTTAAACTACTAGAGGGTCTCTTTTGCAGTAATTAAAATACCTGCCCACATACAATGCTCACACGGTACGCATCTCGATTAACGCTACTCATTTCGAAAGCCGACGAGACTGCATAGCATGTAAAATCGCTTAACTACGGCAAGCTAATCCATTATAAAATTAACGAATTCGAAGCGTTTAATCGCACCCAATGAGAAAATATGACCCCGTGAAGTAATTGATTTTGTTTAATTTTCTTACTATCTTCTTACATATCAAAAACAACGCTTAGGCTATACAACAATCATAAAAACCTGTCCGCAACCGGTAGCGATCACGTTAAATACAATACGCACTGACAAAATATGGAAAACTCCTATGGAGATGCCTGGAATAAACAAGGCAACACAACGATAAATCTCCCCCCGTTTTGTAGTATCTCTATAAAAATCATACAACAGTCCTTTAAGAGAAAAAAATCCCGCAACGAGACAAGCCGTTAAAACGACTGCTGTTGCGGGAATAACATCGGTTACACCGGAACAGCCATCAACGCCGTCATAACCTTAAGGATAAAATTAGCCTGACAGGCCTGAACCGTATTACCACCGAAGAACGTCGTACCCGGACAGGTCTTGGTATTCGTACCAGGAGCTTCTGCCACACGTTTACCCGTAGTCAGATCATACCAGTGATGATAAACAATTGAATCCGTATTCGGCGTAAGATCGAACTTGCGACAAAGCAAAGCGTTCACACGAATAATACAATCGGCATGCTCCGCCGTCATCACATCATGCCCCGCGTCAAAATTGCCCACATGCTCGATACAAATACCGTTAGTGTTGGCACCCTTTATACCTGCAGGGATAACATCGAAAGGACGACATACTGCCACTGTACCATCAGGAAACGTAGTAAGATTCTGAGCAATCTGGTTAAAGCCGCGTTCAAGGTGCGACCGCTCCATCGCTTCAAGTAATCCAAAATGGTTATCGGCTTTTCGTGCAAAAGTGCCATAGTCAGGTATCCAGGTATGATGATTTTGGATCACGCTGATAGAACGAACTACATGAAGCCCATCAAGCCAGGCTTCAAACTCGTTCGTATTCATAACTAAAAACTTTCCTTTCTGTTTCATGCTATAGTAGATTAGGTTGACACTTGAAATTCACTAAGATAACAATACGTACAAACGGTAATTTAAATGCCCATCGGCATCCCACTGCTAAGGCCAATGAATAGATGGCGTATAGTATTCAATATACCTTAAAATCAGCATGCTAACAACGAGGCAGACGAACAGAATACAGGTAACAACGAACAGAAAAATACACCACAGCCCGATAACCGTTTCACAATGGTCAACCAGTCCCCCCGCCCGAAACTTAATATTGCGATAAAATCAAACGCACAACAAACATCTACCTTTGACCGCTGTAAAAACACGTATACTAACACATACACACATGAAATACTTCTGCCTCTTCTTACTGCTACTGGCCACCCTCCCACTTACCGCCCAGAAGCAGAATGTAAACACCATCATACGCGAACTGAAGAACCCCAACAGCAGTACAGTACTCGTCGCGGCACACCGGGGCGACTGGCGCAATGCTCCCGAAAACTCATTGATGGCAATCGAAAAAGCCGTCGCCATGGGAGTCGACATTGTCGAAATCGACATACAACGCACGCGCGACGGACATCTCGTACTCATGCACGATGAAACCGTGGATAGAACCACCAACGGTAAAGGTTACGTAAAAGACATGACACTCGAAGACGTACGCCGGCTGCACCTCCGAAATGGAATAGACCGGGCAACACGCCACACAGTACCCACACTCGAAGAAGCCATGCTTGCCGTAAAAGGCAAAGCGATGGTTAACCTCGACAAAGGATACGAGTTCATGGAAGAGGCATACGCCATACTACAAAATACAGGAACCGTAGACCATGCCATCTTCAAAGGAAAAGCCAAAGCCGCCGACGTTAAAAAACGCTATGGACACCTCCTTGACAAAGTCTTCTACATAGGCATCGTAAACCTCGATGCTGCCGACGCTGAAACCACAATCCGAGAACTACAACGCGACATCAAACCCGTTGCCTTGGAAGTCATCTTCACACAAGACACCGCCCGGGTATTCAACACCTTAAAAAACATTCGAACCAACGGAGCACGGATTTGGATCAACTCACTCTGGGCTAGCCTCAATGCCGGGCACGATGACGACCTGTCCGAAACAGACGAAAAAAATAGCTTCGGATGGATACTAGATCAGGGCGCAAACCTTATCCAAACCGATCGGCCATACGAACTACTGGCCTACCTGCGATCACAGCAAGTGCGGAAAGGAATGTGGATAGCTCCACGGAAATAGAAACCTCTGACGTAAAAAGGCAACGGAGCAAACCCGTTGCTTTTTTAATACGGGCTATTGGCAAATCAAGAAACACTGTATACATATCCATATATTTGTCCGCGCCATCTCATTCACCGTAGCATGCTGACAATGACAAACTCCAGACGTACCTTCTTAAAAACTGCCCTGTACGCCGGCGGCATAGCCGCTGCTTCCCCAACACGCATGCTCGCACATACCCCCGGTACCCCGCCTGCCGCAGACGGCCTGACAATACTGTTCCAGGGCGATTCAATAACCGACGGCAACCGCGGCCGCACCGACGACCCAAACCACATCATGGGCCACGGCTATGCCTTCAGCATCGCCAGCCGCATAGGCGCAGACTTCCCCGAACGCCATATCAAATGCATCAACAAAGGCATCAGCGGCAATACCGTACAGGACCTCGCCACACGCTGGGACGCCGAAGCGCTGGCCCTCAAGCCTGACGTGATCAGTATCCTCATCGGCGTAAACAACGTCCTTTTTGCCTTGGGAGGCGACACCGCAGCAATGACCAACTTCGAACCCGTCTATCGCCAATTACTCGACCATACACGCCAAACACTCCCCAAAGCATCACTGGTACTCGGTAACCCCTTCATTCTCCCCGTTGGCCGCGTAAACCAGAACCTAACGGCTTGGACAGACGCCATTAAAGCCTGTCAGACAACCACCCAAAAACTCGCCACCGAGTTCAACGCCGTACTCGTAGACTATCAGACAGTATTCACCGCCGCCACCAAACGCGCTCCCGCCGAATACTGGATCTGGGACGGCATTCACCCCACCGTCCCCGGCCACGAACTCATGGCACGCGAGTGGATCAAAAAAGTAAAGGCCCACAAAGGCCCCCTCCAGTTTATTCGCTAACTTCCCCCCCGTATTTTCACCTTCACATCGCACCCGCCTTAGCTGTCTCAGCGACGGCGGAATCCGCTCTCACACTGTTTCATCCCGTCCTCGCGCTGATTTATATGTGTCATTACTACGAACAACGCCATTACGGATGGAAATTCTTTCTTTTCGTCTTCTTCAACATCGCCACCTTCGTACTCGCGTTGTGCGAAATCCACATCCCCGTATACGTTATCTACACACTAGCCACACCGTTTTCCATATGGACCGCCTGGAGCGAAAACAAGGAAAACAACACGAACGATAAAATCGTTTACCTACTACACATAATCGGCGCTGTCGCATGTGTATACTGCTTCGACATTATTCTGGCCAAAGTGTCAATACAAACAATCCCCGAACCGGGAATAGTAGTCGAGGTTATAGGCTTTATCTTGATCAGCCTGGCCGTACTCCCCGGATACTTCATCCTTCGACTGTACCAGCACATCATTAACCGTAAGCTCGAAGATGCCTACTGGGCAGACTACGACGCCAGACAAAAGAAGTATAACGACCATCATAACGTATAAAGCAAAACAGGCAGCCCGTGGCTGCCTGTTTTGCTTTATACAAACACATAACGATCTACGGCAATGCCTTTATCATCACATTCTTGTAAAACACCTTGCTCTTCGGATCATGTCCCTGCAACGCCACCGTACCGCTGGACAACCGACCATTCTCGCCTTCCGTATATTCATTGATTACTTTACCGTTGATCCTAATCGTGATCTTTTTATCCTTAACGATAATGTGCTCCGTAAACCATTCATTATCCTTTGCCGGGGCCTCCTTAACGTCTTGCACCGCATAGATACTTCCGGTTTTACGCCAGTCAGTATGCGTATTGTTCACCTGAATCTCATACCCTTTCGAAGGCCAGCCCTCTTCCTGGTAAGCCGTATGAATGAATATTCCTGAATTCGATCCGGGAGTAGTCATAACGTCCACCTTGAACTCGAAGTTTTTGAAATTATGCTGCTGTACGTCGCCCTCATAAAACAGGTGAGCCCGCTCACCATAAACAACAATAGAACCATCGGCAACGGTAAAGGTACCCGGATTCTCTGCGGCCTTCCAACCCTTCAGTGACTTACCATCAAACAGTTTGATCCAGCCTTTCTTGGAAACCGTCTCGTCCTCCCGCAGCGCCGTACCCGAAACAAGAAGGGCCAGCAAAGCACCATACAAAAACATTCTTTTACGCAGTATCATAAATAATAGGTTGTAGCGTGAAACATTAAAATGTATACTTCTAAAGGTAACCGTTAAATCCAATTGCACCACGGCGTAAAGGCTAATTTATACAAACGGCAAACACCACATGAAAAGTACCTCACATCATGCTTGTCTTAATACATTATAATACTGCCCTGCAGAAATTACCATAAATAGAATATGAATCATTCCACAACGAAAAGACCTATGCCTTCTTCTTGGACTTCGACCGTACACGCCGGGACCGTAACCGCAGAACCAAAGACGCTCCCGCATCAGATATAAGCTCCGCCCGTAAAATAGCCGCGGCAGCCGGATCATACTGATGTATACTGTTACACAAATAATCGTAAAGAGCACGATGCTGAACATGATTGGAATCAGTATGCACCTGCCGCAGCTTACCCTCAGGATCAGAAAGCCATAACAAAGCGTCGGCCTCCAGATCAAACGCCTTTACCGTCCGTAAAGCCGGCATAGCGTCACGCGCCGAAAGAAGCGCAAAACTCTCCTTGGGCATAACCCAGGCAAAGTACTTAAGCCCAGCCGAAAACATCTCAGGAAACCAATATTGAAGCACCCACGGCGCGATACTATTCCACGGCCCAACCACACCCTTGTTATCATTCAACACGCGCGACACTCCATTCTCACGCACAAGTTGTATAACCACGCCTCCCAACTCTTGAATACGACGAGCCGAAATAAACCCCTGCCAGTAACAATACATAACCAGCGATTCAGAAGAATACTTGACGATGAGGTGCTCATCACGGTAAAGCACCTGTAGATTCTCATTTTGAGACAGAGCCATACACAATTAACCTTTATACCGGTAGGAGTATTCTTGCCCGTGTAAAGGATAATCCACAAAACAAAAAATGTAATAAAAAAACGCGACAGGCCGTTGGGCCAAAAACCAATTAATTAAACGACTGCCGGAACGCATTGCCCAGTCTCGCTCAAAAATTTCCTGCTAAACAATTGCGTAACCCGAGAGTTACACATAATTTTACGTAACCTAAAAGTTACACAATATGCTTCGCACAATCCAACATCAATTCACCTTCCCACACCCGCCCGAGGTGGTTTGGGAATACTTAACCGACGCTGAACTCCTCGCACAATGGCTCATGCCCAGCGACTTCAAACCCATCGTCGGCCATAAATTCCAATTCAACGCTAGGCCTAAAATAAAGATTGGTTTCGATGGCCGCATCTACTGTCAGGTACTTGAAATAGTACCCCACAAAAAGCTCGTATACTCCTGGAAAGGCGGCATGTCCAAAGAACATCCATCGCTTGATTCAACGGTCACCTGGACACTCACACACGCCGGAGAAAACACCATTCTGCATTTAGAACACGCGGGATTCAAAGGCTTAAAGAACTTTTTGCCATACCTGATCATGAACAAAGGATGGCTTAAAATCGGCAAACGCCTATCCGCAACAATTAACCTCGCGCACGTATGACCACACAACAACTCGATGCCTTTCAGGTAATCGCAGATCCAAGCCGAAGACACATGCTTCAACTGCTTTCTAAAGAAAGCCTTACCATAAACGCGCTCGCCGAAAACTTCCAGATGAGCCGCCCCGCCGTATCCAAACATATCAAAATACTCAACAACGCCGGCTTCATATCCATCCACGACATCGGCCGCGAACGCTACTGCATCCTCAAACAAGACGGCTTCAACGAACTCCAAACCTTCATCAATTTCTTCGACACCTTCTGGCTATCCAAAATGAAAAAACTCGAAACCCTCCTAAACAAAAAGAAAAACACCTAGCGCGCTCTGGCGAACCCAGGCGCAAGATCTTCACGTCGTTTCGGGGCGAAGATCTTGCCATGCCCGGAGACACTCGGCGGTGCCGATGATGGCGCAGTTTTTCCCAAGTACTCGGAACGGCATACGAATGCCGTCCTTACCACAACATCTCGAAACATCTCACATGAACAACACCTCAACCTACCGCACTCACTGCCCACACTCTTCCGCTCTCACATTGCACCCGCCATAGCTGTCTCAGCGACGGCGGGCTTCGTCCTCACACTGATTCCAAAATCCCTTCTCCATTAAACCCCAAACACCTTCCTCCGTCACCATCATCAAAACGACCATCCCCAATATAAATCCGAAACGGAACATGATGATAAGCCCCCAGGTGCAACGCTACCCGGGCCCGCACACACGATTCATCCACCTCCCAGTACGACACACGTACAAGCTTGTTCTTCCGGTAAAATTCCTGCTTGACGATAGACCGGCCGGAAGAATATACCTTGCTGTACGCAGCTTCAACAAGAGCTTCTTCTTCCGAAATATGATCGGGTGATATAGGACTCTCACCCCTTACAATATGCATCATGAACGCATTGACTTATCTTCGTTATACATAATTTTAAACCCTGTATAGCGCAAGCGATGACCTGCCGGGCGCGCCATCTGCTTCCCCATATCCATCCCTCCAAAATCAACGTAAACCTCGTGCCCACGGTCAGGAGTTTCATATTGCCCAATGCAGTATTACACAATCGGCAACTGGCTTACGCTACCTGTATGTACATCATACAATATACACACACGTTATTCTTTAACGTGGGGCAAGATACAATACACAACAACAACGAAGAGTCCGACTATCGGAAGAATATTACGCACTACACACTACTCCTTTAGGAGTAGACAGGACATAAGCAAAAAAGGCCTCCCCTCACGAGGAAGCCTTCCGGTTCATAGCACACTACCCGGAGTATAAAGTCTATAGCGTGTAAGAATACATACCTTCTACCGACCAGTTATTCTTATCCATAAGGGATTTCAAACGCGCATACTCATTGGCAAGGCGATCCGTAAAGCCCAGTTGATCAATAATTGTATAGGCATTAATAACACCTTCCTGATACCAGGGCATCTCCTGAGTTAACGTAATCAGCTTGCCCAAACCCCGCAAATGTTCTTTCGTACGTAGCAGGTAATAGGCATGCTGTGCGCGAAAGTGAGGGCTGTAATAAAACTCCTCACCGGCCCACGCCCACACCTTGGCAGTAGCGTTCGTATCGGCGCAAAGCCAGGATGCCGCGTAAATAGGCGAATGCATTAAATTACCATCAAAGCCAAGAAGCTCCGTAATCGCCAGGTTCTGCTTCCCTTGCGGAACAACATCCTCAAGAATAGCGCCGTAAAAATCATGCGCTTCGCGGGTACGGCCGGTAACGTGATAAAGATCGGCCTGCAGTAAGCGGGCGCGCGTATGCTTGGGAGCAATGCCGAGTGCCTTGGTTATATGTTTCTCCGCTTCCATATAATCCGTCAGAATAAAATTCGCGCGGCCTACAGCCGTCCAGAACTCCGGCGTGTCCAGGTCCTCAAGCAATACATTCGTTTTAGCAATCTCCAACGCATGGGCCGGATAACGATCGTCGGCAAAGCGTTCCACCAACTGCCACGTCTTAAGCTCATGCCCGATAAAACCGTCAAGAGCCGAGAAAATAATACCCCGCCGGTCCGCCAGCGACTGCACCTTGCGCCACGAAGCAAACGCATCGGCAAACGCCTCATGAAAAGCAATCACCGCGTTCGTATCCGGATCACGAACACGCACGGTAAGCTCCGCTCCGGGAGTAGTCATATAGCGCGGCACAAGACCAAGCAACTCCTATTCAAAACGCTGCTCATCAGTAAACATCTCCTTACCTTCTCCTGTCGCAACAGCAGCCCGTCGGGAACCTCCAAACAACTTCTTAAAAAAATGTATCATCCGTAGCAGAACAGGCGCCAAAAGTAAGACCCTGCCGCACATAAAAAACGGCAATATAGAAGCTTACAGTACATTCATGCTGCCATATAATCTGAGATAAGCCCGGCATAACATTGCCATAACAAACAACACCATTACACAATGCAGTCCAACATAACCTATACGGCACTGTAACGTCCCTACCATACGTACCAGGCAACAACGGCGTCCGCCCCTCAATCCAAAAAAAGTCCCGCTTTTAAAACACAAAGTTTCCGGCAAAACAGTAACTTCTACCGGCAACGGGATTTAGTCTCGTAGAACGGCTTTGGAAATAATTTTTGCCGAATACCCTGCACACGGAACTTTCGACCCACCGGCCCGGTTCAGTATTCCGGTGTCAGAATAGTAGCCTGTCTGGGAAACTTCGCGGCTAACAACCGGAAGCCTAACCCCGGCGGGCTACTTTTTCCGTTTCCACTAGGCCCTAAAACCTTTTAAACGAATTAAGCGCTATTAATGAAAGTACTATTACGCTACCTCCGGCAATACCGGACCGTTGTGTTTGGAACACTGATCCTGGCGGCGATAAACCAGATATTCTCGCTGCTCGATCCCTACATCTTCCGGAAAATCATCGACAACATCGCAACCGTATACCGGTCCGATAACCATACCGTAGAAGAATTCCTCGCAGCAATCCTTCCCCTGGCAGGCGCATCAGTAGGCGTTGCCTTCGTAAGCCGCGTAGCCAAAAACTTCCAGGACTACTACATCAACACCATAACCCAACGGGTCGGAGCACAGATCTACTCCGACGGCATCCGACATTCCCTCGAACTCCCCTACGAATCGTTCGAAGACCAGCGTTCAGGCGAAACACTAGGCATCCTCCAAAAGGTCCGTGTCGATGTCGAGAAAATGATAACCTCTGGCGTTAACATCTTCTTCCAGTCATTCATCGCCCTCATCTTCATATCCATCTACGCATGGTCCGTGCACTGGGTAGTCCTGCCGCTGTTCCTCGCCACCGGACCACTCATCGCCTGGATCAGCTCCGTATTGAGCCGCAAAATCAAAACCATACAGGTACAGATCGTCAAAGAATCGACGGCACTCGCAGGCTCCACAACGGAATCCCTCCGAAACATCGAACTCGTAAAATCATTGGGATTGGCCAAACAGGAAATCGCGCAGCTCAACGCCACCACACAAAAAATCCTTAAGCTTGAACTGAAGAAAGTACGCTACGTGCGTTCAATGTCCTTCATACAAGGTACATGCGTAAACCTGTTGCGAACCATCATAATACTCGTACTCATCTACCTCATCTACAAAGGTCAAATCACCATTGGCGAATTCTACTCGCTTAACATATACTCCTTCTTCCTGTTCGGTCCACTACAGGAAATCGGAAACGTCGTAAACACATACCGTGAAGTAGAAGTATCCTTGCAGAACTTCGACGCCATCTTCAAAATACCGGCGGAACAGAAACCCGAAAACCCGCGTCCGATAAACCACATCGACACACTCGCCTTCGAAGACGTACGATTCAAACACCAGTCCGCAACCAAAGACGCGCTGCGTGACATATCGTTCAGCGCCAAACGCGGCGAAACCATTGCCTTCGTCGGCCCGTCGGGCGCCGGCAAATCAACACTCGTCAAACTACTGGTTGGACTCTACCGTCCCAAAGAAGGGAAGATCCGCTACAACGGTATCAACTACGACGAAGTCGACTTCGAACAATTCCGCGAACGCCTCGGGTTCGTAACACAAGACACACAACTCTTCTCCGGAACCATCCGCGAAAACTTACTGTTTGCCAACCCCACCGCTACCGATCAGCAGTGTCTTGAAGTGCTGCGCAAAGCCGCGTGCCACACACTGCTCGACCGCGCAGACAAAGGATTGGATACAATCATCGGCGAAGGTGGCGTAAAAGTATCCGGTGGCGAAAAACAACGTCTCAGCATCGCCCGCGCACTACTGCGCCAGCCCAACATACTCGTATTCGACGAAGCCACATCCTCGCTCGACTCGATAACCGAAGAAGAGATCTCCGAAACCATACGCGAAGTATCCGTCGATAAAGCACACCTCACCATAGTCATCGCACACCGACTCAGCACCATCATGCACGCAAACAACATCTTCGTGCTCGAAAAAGGACGCATCGTAGAAAACGGTACCCACGAGTCCCTACTACGACTCAAAGGCCTCTACTACGCCATGTGGCGACAACAGATCGGCGAAAAAGACCTCGAAGCCGTAGCCGGTTAAAAATATGCCCCATAACACCGAGGCCTCCGCATACACCATGCGGAGGCCTTTTTTATAACCGACCCGAAAACCGAAACAGCCCGGCAAATCAGGCATTTACCGCAAAAAGGATCAACCATCCCCACCCCAACAGTTTAAAAAGTCCCGGCAAATGGCGACCTTTGCTGTTTATTTTACGATCAATGATCAACGAAACAGAGCAGGCAGAACGCGAATACCTCGAAGAGATCAAAGAAAAACTCACACTCGCCATCCGGCAGGTGGACAACTCCGTAAGAGCCTATTCAGATGAACTTAAAGAAAATAAAGAATATGTCTACGAGAACCAGTCAGGCATGGATGAAGCCGACATGGTCGCCTCCACGCAGTCAATAAACCGCATGGCATTCACCGGCGAATCTGCCGTAGCACGCAGACGCAAACTCGTCAAACTCGGACAGTCACCATACTTTGGCCGCATTGACTTTACCCCAACAAAATCGGGCAAAGAAAATCCCCTGTATATCGGTATCTATTCATTTGCCGATAGGCGGACAAACCTCGTCTTCGACTGGCGCGCTCCAATCGCTTCCATGTTCTACGACTTTGAACTCGGCGACGCCTGGTATAAAACACCCGCCGGTAAAGTCGAAGGAAAGATCACCGTCAAACGCCAGTATAAAATCCGCGAAGGCAACATGGAATTCATGATCGAGAATGCCGTAAACATTCACGATGATGTACTACAGAAAGAACTGAGCAAGTCGTCCGACGAAAAGATGAAGAACATCGTCGCCACCATTCAACGCGACCAGAACGCCGTCATCCGTAACGAGACCGCTACCGTAATGATCATTCAGGGAGTGGCTGGATCAGGTAAAACATCCATCGCGCTCCACCGTATAGCCTTCCTGTTGTACCGCTTTCGCGAAGACATATCCGCGCGCGACATACTTATCATATCGCCCAACAAAGTATTTGCCGACTACATATCCAACGTACTTCCCGAACTCGGTGAAGAACACATACCCGAAATGGGCATGGACGAACTGGCCGGTAATCTATTGGAAAACAAATACCGCTACCAGACATTCTTCGAACAGGTATATGCCGTACTCGAACAACCCAATAGCGGCTATGCTGAACGCATCAAATTCAAATCGTCCTTCGAATTCCTAAGCCAGCTCAACCGGTACTTTGTTCACATCGAAAACAACTACTTCAGCGCAACCGAAATACACGCCGCAGGCGTAGTCGTACCGTGGCCGCACATCGAAGACCGCTTAAAGGCATACCACCGTATGCCAATCTTCAAGCGCTTCCCCGAAGTCATAAACGACATAACACATCACATCCGCAACCAGACCAAACGTAAACTCACCGGTCATGAAAAACAGCGGATATGGGAAGCTGTACCCCGCATGTTCCGCTTCACACAAGTACTCGACCTATACAAAGACTTCTTCAAATTCATCGGCCGACCGGACATGTTCGCCATGGCCCCCAATGATACACTCGAATACGCCGACGTATTCCCATTGATCTATTGCCGCATCCGCCTCGAAGGCATCACTGAATACGACCACGTAAAGCACCTGCTCATCGACGAAATGCAGGACTATACGCCCATTCAATACGCCGTAATCTCACGCCTGTTCCGTTGCCGTAAAACAATACTCGGCGATGCCAGCCAGCGTGTAAACCCCTACAGCGCATCATCCGCGGAGGCCATCGAACAGGTCTTCCCGCAAGCCGAAGTAATCAAACTACTCCGAAGCTACCGCTCAACAATGGAGATCACTGCCTTCGCGCAGCGCCTCTACCGCAATCCTGACCTCATACCCATGGAACGCCATGGCGAAGAACCCGAAGTTAAAGGTTTCGAAAGCAATGCCGAAGAAGCAGCCGAAATCAAACGGCTTGTCGCAGCATTCAGAGAATCCACCCGGCAATCACTGGGCATCATCTGCAAAACTCGCGAACAGGCTACCGTACTACACCGCGAGTTGAAAGACGATAACGTTCACCTGCTAACCACCGACAGCACATCGTTCAGCGACGGCATCATCATAACCACAGCGCACCTGTCCAAAGGTCTGGAATTCGACGAAGTCGCAATACCGTTCGCATCAGCACGCAACTACACGAACGAAGTAGACAAAAGCATGCTATACATCGCCTGCACACGTGCCATGCACAAACTTACCGTACTGTATACAGAAGAGAAGACACCGTTCTTTTCATAGCCCATAATAACGCCCGGGCCGTTACGTCAAGAGACAACGGCCTGGGTATACACTACTTCACCTCCGGGAAATTCTGGACAACCTCGTTCACCTGTCGCCTGAACTCCAGCGGCGTAAAGCCCGTAAACTCCTTGAACACACGAATGAAGTGCGACTGATCCGCATAGTCGTTACCATAAGCCACATCCGAAAACTTATCATATTGATTCTGCCGCAGCTGATCCAGCGACTGCTGAAAGCGGGCTATGCGAATAAGCTGTTTAGGCGATATACCGACAGCCTGCTTAAAACGGCGCTCCAACGTCCGCTCCGACATCTTCAATTCACCCTGTAATTCAGACAAACTTATCCGCCCACGCCGTTGAACAATTTGCGTTACCGCATAATGTGTAGCCGCATCAAGCGTATGTGTATTACGCTGAACCTGTGCAGTAAGATAATGCGACAATAAATCGATACGTGCCTCGGTCCCCTGAACATCAAACAACCGCTCCGACAACCTGTCTTGCTTCTTCCCGCCAAGCAAATTCAAATCAGTACACCCATTCGTAAGCTCATGCGCATCCATCCCAAACACAGACTTCAGCGCATGCGGATGAAAACAGATCCCAACCGCGCCAACCCGCCCCGAAGCCAAAAACCGTACTGGCTTCTCCGTCTGCCCATACAAAAAAATCTCCGGCAATGCCCCTCTTCCCACATCACAAAAACGATCCTCCTGCGACTGTACCATAATCACCCCGGGACACCCATCCACAATCGCACTGAAAGTCTTCTCCGCATCGTCTCCGCCCGTCCCCTCAAAGGCCCAGAAATACTTCACAACGCCACGTAAATACCCTGAAGGTGCAAAAGTCCGCATACCCCCAATATACGAATAAAAATCGACGTCCCCTGGCGCAAGGTCTTGACCCGTTTCGGGCGGTCACTTGTGACCACCATGTCGCAGTTTTCAAGCTGCGGTATACGACAGCCCTCGTGGGTACGAATTCCCGGAAGATCAACACTGTCGCTATAAACACAGACTGATTCCCTTCTCCCATTCCGCACATACACTCTCTTCCGCTCTCGTCCTCGCCCTCACACTGATTCTTCACTAACAAAATTGTAACTAATACACAAATCATTGCCCCCTGCACATCCCCCCCTATCCCCACATACATTTGCCTCGTCATAATTAACACACAAAACCATGAAACACCTCACCAGCAAAGTAGCACTTATCACCGGCGGAAGCCGTGGCATCGGCGCAGCCATAACAAACAAACTCGTAGCCGAAGGCGCACGTGTAGCCTTCACGTATGTACGATCTGCCGATAAAGCAGCAGACCTCGCCGCGGCAATAAAAGCATCCGGGGGAGAAGCACTCGCCATCGAAGCGGACAGCGCCGACCCGCAAGCCGTAATCAACGCCGTGAAGAAAACCGTCGAAACATTTGGCAGCATAGACATACTCGTCGCCAACGCAGGCATCTATATCGGAAAAAAATTCACCGAACATACACTCGACGATTACGAACAGATAATGGCCGTAAATGTCCGCGCCGTATATGCCGCCGCCCTCGAAGCAACACGCCACATGCGCCCCGGTAGCCGCATCATAACCATTGGCAGTAACATGGCCGACAACGCCGGAGGTCCGCAGGCCACTTTATATGCCATGAGCAAGTCCGCACTACAGGGCTTCACACGAGGCCTTGCCCGCGACCTGGGCCCCGACCGAACGACCGTAAACCTCGTACAACCCGGCCCCGTAGACACCGACATGAACCCCGCCAACACAGACCACGCTGCAGCAGCCCGAAGCCGTATGGCAATAGCCGAATATGGAACCGGAAACGACATAGCATCACTCGTAGCGTACCTCGCCGGCAACGACGCCAAATACATCACCGGCACCGCAATTACCATAGACGGAGGCTACAATGCGTAACAGAAAATCGCTCCATACCCAAAAGGGGTATAAAGCCCCGAAAACAACACCCAACCCGGGCTATCCCACAACAACGGTATAGCCACGGGACACAACCCCGACTTAGGGCAATCTACCTGAACCATTGACAGGCTGTCGATTCCGTCAGTTAAGAACATGCCCTTACGTAAAAAGACATAAAAAGTTTCGACCGAAAACCGTGATCTATTTTATACTGGTTTTCCAGTATATACCGGTTCGCCACGCTATATTTTTGATTGATGGCACCACCTTTTACCTGGGTTTTTATATTTTCGCAAAAACAAATACTGAACTATGATGAAAAAAGCAACCCGTTTTGTGGCAGCCCTCGGTCTGTTAATGGCTTCATTAAGCTTCCAGGACGCGTCGGCTCAGGAAATTCAAAAAGGCAACTTCCTGATTAACGCAGGTCTCGGATTCGGCTATTACTATGCCGGTGGTGTGTCGCTCAACGTAAACGGCGAATACTCGGTAACAGATGAGTTGGGCGTTGGCGGATACTTTGCGTACACCCGCTGGGATAATAATGTAGGTTTTGGATACGACTACAACTACACGTTTATTGATCTCGGTGCACGTGCGTCATACCACTTTGCTCGGATCTTCAAAGTAAAAAACAAGAAGTTCGATCCATACGCAGGTGCGTTTCTTGGTTTCGTAACATCTAGCTATGATTACGACGGCCCTGGAAACAACAACTATCGCGATACCTATGACGGCGGTCTTCGTACCGGTATCCACGCAGGTGCCCGCTATTACTTCACCGATACCTTCGCGGGCTACGGTGAGTTAGGCATCGGTCTTTCTCCCCTTGTATTGGGCTTGACCTGGAAACTGTAATCACATTACAAGCCATTTAAAAAACCGTCCCCATCCAGGGACGGTTTTTTTGTCCCCGAATTTTGCCCCCTCACACCCTAATCCCCACACTCACACCTCGCTCTCCGCACTCGCACGGATTCCCACCCTCGCCCGCAATAGCTGTCTCAGCGACGGCAGACCGATTCATATTCCCTATTTAGGGAAGTAACGTAGCCTTATAGATTACGTATTGATTATGTAAACAATCTATTTAAACATGATCAAAAACACCCTCACCATCATGCTCCTGGTCACGACACTTGGAGGCTATGCTCAGAAAATCAAAATCACCGAAGGAAATTTCACATCACTCAAAGGTCAGAAAGCCGTTGCAACAGAATTCACCTATAACGATATGACCATCGGCAAAGACAACCTTGCCGAAGCAGCATACCTCGAAAAGAGAAAAGGAGACCTCAACACCAAAGAATCCGGCCGTGGCGACACCTTTGCCAAACAATGGGTAAGCGATCGGAAAGAACGCTTTGAACCACAATTCCGTGAACTCTTTGCCAAACACGCCAGCCTCTCAACCGTAGGCGACGGCGCTGACTATACCCTGATATTTCATACAACACGAACCGAACCCGGCTGGAACGTAGGCGTTATGCGCGCAGCTGCGTTCATCGATGCCGAAGTATGGCTCGTTGAAACAAAGAACAAAGACCACGTACTGGCCAAAGTAACCATACTCAAAGCACCCGGCCGCGATGCCATGGGCTTCGACTACGAAACCGGCGCACGCCTTCAGGAAGCCTACGCCAAAGCCGGAAAAGAACTCGGCCAGCTCATAGCCAAACAAACCAAATAACACACTCCTGTAAAAACAAAAAGGACCTCCCCAGCTTCACCCTGGGGAGATCCTTTTACTAGACTACGGGTCTTTTCGCTCACACGCACACATCGCTCTCGCTTCTCACACTCGCGTTGCACCCGCCATAGCTGCCTCAGCGACGGCGGGCTGATTTCACTAGTTTACCTTGATAAGCTCCACGTCGAACACCAGTGCCGAATAAGGTGGTATCTGGCCACCCGCACCGCGCTCGCCGTAGGCAAGATCGTAAGGAATATAAAGCGTCCATTTATCACCTTCGTGCATCAGCTGCAACGCTTCAGTCCATCCGGGAATAACCTCGCTCACACCAAAGGAAGCCGGTTGACCACGCTCTACTGAACTGTCGAACACCGTACCATCAAGAAGCTTTCCGGTGTAATGCACGGTAGCCTTGTCTGATGCTGCGGGCTTCTTTCCCTTACCGCTCACGTTTACCTTGTATTGCAAACCGCTGGCCGTGGTCACAACACCTTCCTTCGTCTTATTAGACGCCAGGAAAGCCTCACCCTCGCCCTTCATCTTGGTTACCTTCGCCTCCATACGCGCCTGCATGTATTGCTGAACAATCGTCATCGCCTCTTCCTTCTCAAGCTTCAGCTTACTGTCCTTATAAACATCGCGGAAAGCTGCCGAAAATGCGTCCAGGTCAAGCGAATCCGCTCCCTGAGACTTCACACCCGAAGCCATCAGCACACCCAAACCGTAGCTAACCTTACGGAACTCGTCCGTCAGTACCACTTCTTTGGGCTTCTTCAGCTCGGCAACCTCAGCCTTAAGCTTTGTAACCTCGGCCTGGAGTTCCTTTTTAGACTGCGCGCAAACCACCGTACTGGCTAACAGAGCGCCGCAGAGAATCATTGATTTCATAGCTGTTTCTTTCTTTAAGAATAAGCCGCAAAGAAAACAAATATTCAGGAAATAGAATAACCTTCCGGTGAAGCGCACCACACGGTGAGGAACGGACTTTTTTAGGGATAATACTAACGTGATCAACGCCCGAAGCAAGCGCTAATCGTCCAGCCAATCCCAACGGTTACGGCGACCAAAATACTCTTCCGTACCAACAGGCTCCAACGGCCGCATAATCAGACGGATCAACCGGTTAAGCTGGCGCATTTCCATGCTGGCCTGAGCTTGACCAGTACTCCCCGTGGCCGAGCTGCTGCCACTGAAATAAACCGTAAGCAAGGCCAGCACATCGTCAGACGACATCGTATAACGATTAACCATAACGTTCAGAATAATCAGAAACTTCTCGGCGCTTGTTTTAACATTGAATTGCTTGAAGATCTGAAGCACACTCGGATTCTCTACCTGAAGCTTCTCCAGTATCTCGTTCAACGAACGCTCACCGCCAATAGCCTGCTTCAACGTAAGCAGACAACGATCCTTTCGCTTAGTATGCTGCACCTTTGCCTGGTCGCGACGATACTGACCACTCAGCTTACGCTGACTCTGCAAATCAAGCCACACATCGGCCTCATGCCGCGAGGCAAAAGCCTTGATCATCGTATCACCCGGCATGGCACTCAGAGCCGTTTCTCTCGCCGTAGAGTCAAACGAAAGAACCCAGGCGAAGTAACGAACGCCATGTTTCTTAATCTCGTTAAACCAATACGTGCGCGTCCACTCCGTTGCGCCTTCCCAACTACCTTGCACATGCAGATTGTCGTTAAGGATCACAAGAATGCCATGTTCTTGCACAAGCTCAAGAAGCTTCTTACCAGTTTCTTTAATCGATGATTCAGTTTGCGTTCCAATCCAGAGCAACACAAGCTTGCGTTGTGCAGGCGTGTGAAAAACCTCTATGTGAGAATCGTGATACAACGTTACCATGACCCGATTTTGGTTGTTTGTTTTCATAACACTAGTAGCAGGTAAAGACAGTCTTTTTTTACATAGCCATCCATCACGGTTCAATACAAACCATAATGAATAATCACGCATAAAGCTCTGCCAGGGAGTGGGCGTCCCGCTGGAAGATAACAACCATATCACGCGGCTAGAGAGAAACCGGTGGGGCCGATAGAGGGTTGCTGCGATTAGTAATACAATATAAAAAAACTTTCCGAAAACGTATGTGCGTAATCGATGAGTTATGCACTATTTAAAATTCAATCACGAAGCACAATAAATAATAACACATTAAAGTGCCGGCCCTAACCGGGGTTGTCAACCGTTGGGCCGGACACTTACCTTTTGAAAACCTAAACCCCTGGGGTACTCCTGTAGTAGAGTGTTACAACATCTTTGCTCTGCTCGTATAAGCCCTATCCCATCATTTTTTAACCTAAACTTATGAAGAGAAATTCTACGTCCTAGAATTCAGTTAGGCAAAAGCTTACCGGACAAAACGCCAATGTTGCGGTTGAGGCACTAAAGGATACTCTTTGATCTGGTTTGAAAAGCTTTAACTCCGCCAGATAAAAACTTCGCATAAACATCAATATCGTATTCGGCGCCAGTGCCGGGAACGAGCTCCTTGCCAGACGAGCTGACGATCGCATAATACGGCTGCGCATCCGTACCAAAACGCATCGCTTGCAGATCACTCCACTTGTTACCAAGCGTCGTGATCGCCTTACCCGTATGCGGCGAAATAGCATGCTCACGCAACGGCAGAGGTGACTTATCATCAACATACAGTTGAATCATCACATACTCATTGTGCAGGTATCCCAACACATCAGGGTCAGACCATACAGACGATTCCATCGTACGACTCTGCTTACAATCATGCCCCGTAAAATGAATCAATACGGGTTTGTCTACACGCCGTGCGTGTGCCAGGCCTTCCTCATAGTCGAAGAAAATATCGAGATGATAAGGCGACGGATGACGAGCCTCTGAAGGCTTCTTCTTGTGAGATTCCGCTGATCTATCCAATAAAGTAGAGGGTTTATCAAGTGGTGGAGTGGCTTCGAACCATTCCAGCCAGGGTATAGGCCGCAAAAGGGCCAGCATAACATGATGCGTACGCGACGTCCCTGTAGTAAGGCGCGCCTGCGTTAACAGTAGCACCACAAGAACAAAAAACAAGGCCCATATGGAAAGAACCTTTCCAACAGCCACCCCGTTAAACCGCATCGACCCCGTTGTGGATTTCGATCGGCTTCTTCCCGGACAAAGTAATGCTACCAATACAAAAAGGCCGGTAATCTGAATCAACACTGCAATCATACCCTGGTTCGTGCCGGAAACACCCGCTTCACATAAGCAACAGCACTTATCTCTAAGAGTCATTCTGAAGACCAGGGGGAGACATCGAAC
>Ga0065165_1000710_pt1 | contig 47150 bp, 48 predicted proteins | sample AraplaMF_Cvi_mMF_FD_63813 | JGI IMG/M metagenome (GOLD analysis project Ga0065165, IMG submission 63813) | Arabidopsis root microbial communities from the University of North Carolina, USA - plate scrape MF_Cvi_mMF (version 2) (version 3) | ecosystem: Host-associated > Plants > Roots >...
GCCGAACTGCTTGAAGAACTTGCCGGGAATGCCGCCCATGAAGGCGGTCGGCAGGAACACGGCCACCAGGGCAAAGGTGGTGGCAATCACCGCCATGCCGATTTCGTCGGCCGCTTCCAGCGCGGCCTGCATCGGTGTTTTGCCCATGTGCAGGTGGCGCTCGATGTTCTCGATTTCCACGATGGCGTCGTCGACCAGCACGCCGACCACCAGCGCCAGCGACAGCAGGGTCACCGTGTTCAGCGTGAAGCCCATCCAGTACATGCCCAGGAAGGCCGGCAGCACCGACAGCGGCAGCGCCGATGCGGCCACCAGCGTGGCGCGCCAGTCGCGCAGGAACCACCACACCACCAGCACGGCCAGGATGGCGCCCTCGTACAGCAGTTCCATCGAGCCGGCGAAGTTCTCGGCCACCGGCTCGGCGTTGTCGATCGATTGCGTGATGTCGATGGTCGGATGCGCCTTGCGCAACTGTTCGATCGCTGCACGCGCATCGGCGGCGACCTGGGTTTCGCTGGCGCCCTTGGTGCGGAAGATCTCGAAGGCCACCACTTTCTTGCCGTCTTGGGTTGCTTCGGAACGTGGTTCGGCAATGGTGTCGGTGACGTCGGCGACCTGTTCCAGGCGGACGTGGCGGCCGTCGCCCAGAGGGATATCCATCTGCGACAGTTCCTGCGCGCTTTTCACGGTGGCGATGGTGCGCACCGATTGCTCCGCGCCGCTGATGTCGCCGCGTCCGCCCGGTGCTTCCTTCTGTACCTGGCGCAGCATGCGCGACACATCCAGCGCCGATACGCGCAGGGCCGCCATGCGTTCGTCGTCCAGCTCGACGCGAATCTCGCGGCTTACACCGCCGACGCGCTTGACCGCACCGACGCCCGGCACCGACAGCAGTTTTTTCGAGACGGTATTGTCCACGTACCAGCTCAGGTCCGCATCGTCGATCTTCGTGCCTTGCTTCGGGGTGACCACGAAGGCCAGGATCACGCGGCCGGCGGTGGACACTTTGCTGACGACCGGGTCGCGCATCTCGCCGGGCATGTCGGCCCGGACCTGGGTCACGGCGTCGCGCACTTCATTGACAGCGTCGGACAGGTTCTTTTCGAGGATGAATTCAACGGTGATGGTGGCAGTGCCGTCCAGGGCCTTGGCGTAGATGTTCTTCACGCCTTGCAGCGTGGCGACCGAATCCTCGATCTTGCGCGCCACCTCGGTTTCCAGCTGGGCCGGCGCGGCGCCGGGCAGGGAGGCGGAGACGGTGACGATCGGCAGTTCGATGTCCGGGAAGTCCTGCACCGGGTTGGCGCGGTAAGCCATCCAGCCTGCCAGCGACAGCAGGATGAACAGCATGATCGCCGGAACCGGGTGCTTGATGGAGAGGGCTGAGAAGTTCACGGCGCCTCCTTAACGTGCCGGCTTGGCTGCCGTAGCGGCTTGCGCCGGCGCGCCGGTATTGCGCACCAGGTCACCGTCGTTCAGGAAGCCGGCGCCGGCCGCCACGATCTGCGCATCCGGCGCCAGGCCGGACAGCACTTCGATGCGGTCGCCAATCCGGCGGCCCGGCTGCACCTTGACCTGGCTCACGTGCTGGTCCTGGTTCAGGCGGAATACATAGCTGAAGCCATCGCGCACCGTGATCGCCTGCTGCGGCACGGTCAGCGCGTCGGAGGCGCCCAGTTCGAACTGGCCGGTGGCGAACATGCCGGCCTTGAACGGCGCCTGCTTGCCGTTATTCGGCGGCAGGTCGACATAAACCAGGGCCGAGCGGGTTTGCGGGTCGATGGTCGGCGCCACCATGCGGACCTTGCCGGTCAGTTCGCTGCCATTGGCAGCTTTGACCACGGCGCTGCCGCCGACCTTGATGTTGCGCAGGTCGGCCGCCGTGACTTCGGCGCGCCATTCCAGGCGGCCCTGGCGGATCATGCGGAACAGTTCGGTGCCGGGGCCTGCGACGGCGCCGACGGTGGCGCTGCGGGCCGAGATTACGCCGGCGTCGGGCGCGAGGACCCTGGTGTAGCGCAGGCGCAGTTCGGCCGAGGCCAGCATCGCCTTGGCGGAGGCGGCGCGCGCCTTGGCGGTGGCTTCGGCGGTGGTGTACTGGCTGATCTGCTGGGCGCTCAGGGCGCCGGTGTCCTGGATCGAACGCGCGCGGTCGGCATTGGCCTTGGCTTCGGCGGCAGCGGCTTCGGCCTCCATCAGGGCAGCCTTGGCCTGGGCCACTTCCGCCTGCGGGGTTTCCGGCGCAAACACGGCCAGCACTTCGCCCTTGGTGACGACGTCGCCGACGTTCACCTTGACGTCGGACAGGCGCAAGCCGTTCGACTCGCTGCTGATGATGGCTTCCTGCCAGGCGGCGACGTTGCCGTTGGCGGTCAGGCGGATCGGCAGGCTGGTTTTTTCCGGGCGCACCGTGGTGACGGTAAGCGAAGGCTTGGCGGTGGCGGGCTTCTTGTCATCGGCCATGGCGGACGGCGCCTGCGCCAGGGCGGCGAGGGCGGTGGCAACAGCCAGAGCGGCGACGGCGGAGGGAGTGCGGTGCAGTGGTTTCATAAATTATCCAATCTCATTGCGCGGCAGGCGCAGTCCAGCCGCCCCCTGCTGCACGGTACAGGGCGATCCAGGCGGCGCTGCGTTCGCGCTGCAGGTTCACGACTGTGTTTTCTGCGGCCAGCCTTGTGCGGCGCGCGTCTTCCAGTTCGAGCAGGCTGGCCAGCCCGTTCTTGTAGCGTTCTTCGGTTGCGGTGAAGAAGGCGCGGTAGCCTTCCAGCGCGGTTTGCGCATCCTCGGCGCGCTCCTGGGTGCTTTGCAGGGCCACCAATGCCTGTTCGACTTCCGCGACGGCCTGGCGCACGCTGGCCTTGTAGCTCGAGACGGCGGCGTCGTAACGGGCGCGGGAAGCATCCACATTGGCACGGCGCACGCCCCAGTCGATGATCGGCAAGGTCATTTGCAGCGGGCCGATGGTCCAGACGTTGGCGGTGATGTCCTGGCCTTCCGCATGCAGGCGGCCGCGCCCGATCGAGCCGGAAAGGCCCAGCCGCGGCAAGCGCTCGGCGCGCGCGCTGGCGACGTCGTAGCTGGCAGCCGCCACTTCGCGCTCGGCAGTGAAGACGTCCGGGCGCTGGGCGATGACCTGGGCCGGCAGCGAATCGATGGCGATGCCCGCAGCTGGCGACAGCACGGCATCGCCGGCGCTGTCGGCCAGGCGTGCGCGCAAGTCCGGCTCCGGAATGGCGGTCAACGCCACCAGCACTTTCATTTCGCTGTCGCAGGCGGCGCGCTGGGCCACCGCACGGTTATTGCCGTCGGCGGCGCTGGCACGGGCCAGGGCGTTGGCGGAGGGCGACTGGAAGCCAGCCTTTGTGGTGATGTCGGTCAGGCGTGCCGTATGGGTGCGCGAGGCGGCGTCCATGCGCGCCACCGTCAGCAGCTTTTCGCAGGCGCGCAGGCTGTAATACTGGTTGGCCGTTTCGGCCGCCACGCTGACGCGTGCTTCATGCCAGCCCGCCTGGGCGCCTTCGTGGCGTGCAATGGCGGCCTTGCGGCGCGCACGGCCGCCGCCGAACAGGTCGATTTCCCACTGGGCCTGGGCCAGCAGCTGGGTAGTGGTATTCATTGGCGCATTGGCGGACTGCTGGCTCATGCGGGTGGAGCTCAGCACGCCGGTCAGCGAGGGGGCGAGGGCGGCGCCGGCGGCGGTACGTTCGGCACTGGCGGCGGCGAAGCGCGCCTGGGCGCTGGCAATGGTGGGGCTGGCCGCCTGGGCGGCCTCAATCAATTGCACCAGCAGCGGGTCGGACTGGCCCTGCCACCAGTTTGCCAGCTCGCCGGTGCTGCCATTATGGGGCAGGGGAGCCTGCCATTGTTGCGGCGCATCCGCCGTGACCTTGTTCGCCGGTCCGGTGATGCCGCAGGCGCTGAGCGCCAGCATGGCCGCCACCGATAGCGGGACCTGATATCTCTTCATGCCGTCCTTTCATTTTGCGCAACGTGAATTAGAGCATACAAATCAAACAATTAACATCCTGATACAAAGGAGTCTTTGCCCTCAATCCGGCGCCTAGCGTATAAAGAAAGTTCTCTGAATCATTGTATTGGGACGACATCATGCGAGGCTGGATACTCGGTGCCGTGCTTGCGGCACTACCCCAGGCTGCCCTGTGGGCGGCGCCGCTGGCTGGCGAGCAGGCTGCTATCCATGTGCTGAACCGGCTGGCTTACGGGCCGCGGCCAGGCGATATTGAACGCGTGCGCCAGTCCGGCGTGCAGGCTTATATCGATGAGCAGCTGAATCCACCGCCCTTGCCCGCGGCCCTGGCCCAGCGGCTGGACAAGCTGGAAACGCTGAAAATGAGCGCCGGCGATGCGCTGGAACGCTTCCAGGAGGCGCGCGATGGCGATAAGGGCGAGCGCCGCGAACTGGTGCAGCAGATGGCGTCCGAGGCCGCCGAAGCGCGCCTGCTGCGCGCCATCGAAAGCCCGCGCCAGCTGGAAGAGGTGATGGTCGACTTCTGGTACAACCATTTCAATGTATTTTCGGGTAAAGGGCAGGACCGCGCGCTGGTCACCAGCTACGAGCGCGATGCGATCCGTCCCTACGTGTTTGGATCCTTCCGCCAGATGCTGGGCGCCACCGCCCACCATCCGGCCATGCTGTTCTACCTGGATAACTGGGTATCCAAGGCCGGCGGCCTGAATGAAAATTATGCGCGCGAGCTGATGGAGCTGCACACCCTGGGCGTGGACGGCGGCTATACGCAGAAGGACGTGACCGAATTGGCGCGCATGCTGACCGGCTGGACCTATCGGCCCAAACGCGACGCCCAGTTTGCCTTCGACCCGCGCCGCCACGATAACGGCGCCAAGACCTGGCTGGGCAAGCCCGTCACCGCGCGCGGCCAGGCGGAGGGCGAGTACGCGCTGGACGTGCTGGCCGTTCATCCGGCGACCGCGCGCCATATCAGCCGCAAGCTGGCGCAGTACTTCGTGGCCGACCAGCCGCCGTTGGCACTGGTGGAACGCATGGCGCAATCCTGGGTCGCCAGCAATGGCGATATCCGCACCGTGCTGCGCACCTTGTTCTCCAGCCCTGAATTCATGGACCAGCAGTATGCCGGCGCCAAGTTCAAGACGCCGTACCAGTACGTGGTCTCCGCTTCGCGCGCCGCTGCCATGCCAATGGCCGAAGTCAAACCGCTGGTGGGCATCCTGAACCGCCTGGGCATGCCGCTGTACGGCTGCCAGACCCCGGATGGCTACAAGAACACGGAGGGTGCCTGGCTTAACCCGGATGGGCTGAGCCGCCGCATCAGCTATGCACTGGCGCTTTCGTCGGGCGCCGATGCCGACCGGGTGCAGGAGGCCCTGGGCGCGTCGGTCTCCAGGCAGACCGCCGCCGTCGTGGCCGACAGCAATGAGCGCCTGCGCGCCGCCATGCTGCTCGGCAGTCCCGATTTCATGCAACGCTAACGGAGCGCGCCATGCAACGACGCCAATTCCTGAATGCCTTTGCCGCCAGCGCCGGCCTGATGCTGCCGCTCGGCCCCCATGCCTGGGCGGCGACCATGGCCGCCGGCGGCACCTCGCCGACGGCGAAAAAACTCATCGTCGTGATGCTGCGCGGTGCGGTCGACGGCCTGAACGTGGTAGCCCCGGTGGCCGATCCCGAATATGCCCGCCTGCGGCCGAATATTGCGCTGGCCAGGCCGGGCGCCGAAGACGGGGCGTTGAACCTGGACGGCTACTTCGGCCTGCACCCGGCGCTGGCGCCGCTGATGCCGCTGTGGGAGCAGAAGAAGCTGGCCTTCGTGCATGCCAGCGGTTCGCCCGATGCCAGCCGTTCCCACTTCGATGCGCAAGATTATATGGAATCGGCCACGCCGGGCGTGAAGAGCACGCAGGATGGCTGGATGAACCGCCTGCTTGGTGGCCTGCCTGGCGACACGACACCGACGCGGGCGCTCAGTATCGGTCCCGTGATGCCGCGCGTGCTGTCCGGCGCGCTGCCGGCCACCAACCTGGCCAACGGCGCGGCCGGCACCCGTTCCACGCCGCTCGACCGGCCGCAAATCGCAAAAGCCTTCGATGCGCTGTATGCCGGCAATGAGCGATACGGCAAGGTGTACCAGGCCGGACGCAAAGCCCACGAGGAGGTGATGGCTGCTGCCAACAGCGGCATGATGTCCGAGATGCAGGCCGCCGACAACGGCGCCCCGCTGCCGAACGGCTTCCCGGACGATGCGGGCCGGCTGGCCACGCTGATGCGCAACAACCCGAACATCCAGCTTGCCTTCATTGCGCTGGGCGGCTGGGATACTCACGCCAACCAGGGCGCCGGCAGCGGCCAGCTGGCCAACCGCCTGCAGCCGCTGGGGCAGGGCCTGGCGACACTGGCGCAGCGCCTTGGCCCGCTGTTCGACGATACGGTGATCGTGGTGATGTCCGAGTTCGGGCGCACGGCGCATGAAAACGGCAACCGCGGCACCGACCATGGCCACGGCAACGCCATGTGGCTGCTGGGTGGGAAAGTCCAGGGCGGCAAGGTGGCCGGCGAATGGAAAGGCCTGGCCGACGCGCAGTTGAATGAAGGGCGCGACCTGCCGGTGACCACCGATTTCCGCCAGGTGCTGGCGCATGTGGCCGAGCGCCACCTGCGCCTGCCAGATGCCGCATTGGCGCGCACCTTCCCCGGCTTGCCGGGCGGCGCGCGCCTGCAATTGCTGGCCTGAGGTCAGATCGTTTCCGCTTCGCGTACGGTCAGCGGGCTGGCCAGCGCGTAGCGGGCGATATCGTCCTTGCGCATGAAGCGCACGCCGGGATGCGACTTCGCATAACGCAGGAATTCATCCCAGGCCTTCACCATTTGCGGCGTGCCGCTGATACGGTCATGCGCGCTGATCGACATCATGCGCCGGCGCGTCGCCCCTTCGCTGTACAACTGGTCGAAATCCAGCTTGACCTGGTCGAGGAACTGGCCGGGCGAGTAGTTGCGGCCTTCCACCAGCAGGATGTCGTTGTTGCGCAGGGTGTAGGGTACGACGACAAAGTCCTTGCCATTGACCTGTTCGATGAATGGCTCGTCGCGGCTCAGGTCATCGATGTGGTACAGGTAGCCCAGCTCTTGCAGCAATTCCAGCGTATGCGGGCTGCGGCGCAGCCAGTTGCAGTTGTAGCCCACCGGCTGCTGGCCGGTCGCCTGCTGCACCATGCTGGCTGCGTCGGCCAGGAACCGGCGTTCCTGCTGGCGGCTCATGGCGTATTGGGGACTCCAGCGCGGCCCGTGTGCCGCCGCCTCGTGGCCGCGCCGTACGATGTCGCGCGCCAGTTCCGGGTGCCTGCGTGCCGCCTCGCCGATCATGTGCGAAGTGACTTTGATGTCGTGGCGGTCCCAAAGGTCCAGCATGCGCGGGATGCCCTCGCGGTAGCCATAGGCGAACCAGGTGTTGGCGGCCAGGTCGGCCGGTACGCTGGCCGGAAAATCCACTTTCGGGAACGGGCTGTCCGTGCCTTTTGCCGGCTGGCCGCCCGCTTCGAATTGCATGGAGATCGAGATCACCAGCCGGGCGCCGTCCGGCCAGTAAGGACCGTCACCTTGTGCCGGCTGGGTTGCGGCAAGGGCAGCGCCACCGCCCAGCATTCCGCCGGCCGCGAGTGCGCCGATCCCTGCCTGGGCCATGAAGCGGCGCCGCGAAGGGCTTTCTTTTGCGCGCATGGGGTCAGTCTCCAATGACGCCCAGCTGGCGCAGGAAGGCGAGGTTGTCTTCGATGTGCCAGTTGTCGGTGATGCGGCCGTCGGCGACGCGGTAGATGTCGGTGGCGATGAAGTCGATGGCCTGTCCTTTGCCTTGCACGCCTTTGAAGCTGCCGGTGAAATGGCCCTGGAAGCGCAGGTGCACGATGGCGCGGTCGCCGCTGACGATCAACTGTTCGATGTCGGCGCGCATATCCGGCACGGCTGCGCGCACGAAAGCGGAAGCGGCCAAGGGGCCTGGCAAGCCTTGGGCGCGGCCGGGCGGCAGGGTGCGGTCGGTGAATTCCGGCGCCAGTGCGGCGCGGGCCAGCGCTTCGTCGCCGTTGTTCCAGAACGAGGCGTAGCGGCGGGCGGCGAGCACGCTGGCTTCGGCCTGCGCTGCCGGCAGCGATGGGTCGACGAATTGGGTGCGCGGGCGGACCAGTTGCGCGTCCGGTGCAGCGTGGGCGGCGGCCATCGAGACGGCGGCCAGCAGGGCGGTAAGGCGTTTCATACTATCTCCTTTGGAAAGGATTTCATGGTATTCGCCTTGGATTGACTAAAATAGCTGCCAATGACGAATACATTATTTCCAATTTATGGAGAATCGCTCCATGCTTGATGATTTGCCGGCCTTGCGGGCCTTTGCCCAGATCGTGGCCGCCGGCAGCATGTCGGCAGCCGCGCGCGAACTCGAGCTGCCGCTGTCGGTGGTGAGCAAACGCCTGGCGCAACTGGAAAAAAACGTCGGCGTGCGGCTGTTGCAGCGCACGACCCGGCGCCAGGCGCTGACGGCGGACGGCGCCATGTTCCATGCGCGTGTCCTGCGCATCCTGCAGGAGGTCGGGCAGGCTGAATCCCTGCTTGCGCACAGCCGGCATGAAGTGGCGGGCCTGCTGCGCCTCAGCGCACCGTCCGAGCTGGGGCGGCAGCACATCGCACCCATCGTCGCCGATTTCCAGCGCCAGCATCCGGGGCTGCAGGTCCAACTAGAACTGACCGATGCTGTGGTGAACCTGCTGGAGACCGGCCAGGACATGGCGATCCGCTTCGGCAGCGTAGAAGATCCGAACCTGGTGGTGCGCAGGCTGGCGCCGAATTTCCGCGTGCTGTGCGCCGCGCCGTCCTACCTGCAGCAGCACGGCACTCCCGCACTTCCTGCTGAGCTAACCGGGCACCGCTGCATCGTGATCGGCGACGCCCGGCGCGTTGAGTGGCGCTTTGAAGGCGCGCACCCCGCCAGCGTGCGCGTGGCCGCAACCTTCATGACCAATGACGGCCAGGCTGCGCACGCGCTGGCGCTGCAAGGTGCAGGCTTGGTAGTAAAATCGATCTGGGATGTAGGCGATGACTTGCTGGCCGGGCGCTTGCAGCGCCTGTTGCCACGCCACAGCATGCCGGCCGCGCCGTTGCAGGCGATCCTGCCGCACGGCCGCAACCTGCCACTCCGGGTCCGCCTCTTCCTCGATTACCTGCAGGTACGCCTGGCGGCTGCATGGCGCTGGGACGCGGTTGGGGACAAGAATGCTGAAGTTTCTGTGGAAGTTGGCCAGCCCCGATGAACGGTCGGAGAACACACTTGGCATGATCGCTGCGGTGTTCAGCCTGATCGCACTGGGTTGGCTGGTGCTGGCTTGATGCGCCAAGTGCGCTTAGTGCGCCGGGCCATGATGGTGGCGGCTGCGGTATCCGCGCAGCCAATGCCAGCCGAATGGGCCGAGCAGGATCACGCCCAATGCCAGGTGCAGCAGCGCGGCAACGGTCCCTGCCTGTTCTTCGCCCAGGTAGTAGGTGGCCACAGCGCTCATGCACAACAGCACCAGCAGGGAACCCAGGAACAGGCCGCTGCCGCGGTGCTTCTTGCGCCGCCAGCCTGCGCGCATGTGCAGGCTCCATAAGGATCCGGTAAATGCCGCCAGGCCGAAGCCACCGGCCGCATGCAGCATGGCCGTGTAGACGCGCGCATCGCCCGGCAGGCGCCAGGGAAGATCCATTTCGGCGCGCATGACCAGGGTGCCCGGCGCCAGCAGGAGGCCGGTGACCAGCATCAGCAGCAAGGCGCCGATCAGCGCGCGCAGGAACCAGTGCGGATAGCCCTTCATGCCAGCTGTCCTCCCAGGCGCGCCAGCAGCGCGCCACGCATGTCATCAGGAGCGATGGCAGCGACCTTGGTCAACGCGTCGGCGCGCCAGGCACTGCGGGCCAGCACCGACCAGACGCCTTGCTGCGGCGCCAGCCCAATGGGACCGATGATATCGGCCGGGAAGGAATCGTCGCGCGCGGCGGACACCCGTGAACTGGCGAATGCCGCGTTGCGCAGCACGCCGCAAGGACGTATGCCGCCATCCTCGCCGCGCAGGGCGAGCGGCAGTTCGATGTCGCCGAAGACGCGGATATCGCCGCCGGCATTGATCCAGCCTGACGTTGCGCCGCCACGGCGCATGGCGCGGCAGGCCAGGTCGACGGCAAAGCCTTTGGCAATGCCGTCCAATACCAGGCGCACCGGCCGCCGCAGGCGGATCGCGCCGCTGCGCAACTCCACATCCTGCGCCGAGCCGCGTTCCAGCGCGGGCAGGCCGCCATGGTCCGGCAGGCTGCCGCGCCGGATTTGCGCGCCGCCGACGGTGAAGTCGAAGTAGCCGCCGCTGGCCAGCATCAGGCTCCGAGCGAGGCGCATCAGGCGCACGGTGTCGCCATGCACGGCGACCCAGCCGCCATCGCTGCCGTTGATGCGCGACAGCTCGCTGGCGGGGTCCTGGAAGCTCCAGCGTTGCTGCGCCAGTGCCAGGCTGGCGAACGCCGCGTCGAGGGCAGGCAGGCCCGCGCTGGCGCTGGCGCCCGCCTCGACGAACGTGCCCAATGCCGGGCGCATGCGGCGTACTGCTTCCATTACGCCTTGAGGAACATCTGCTGGATCACCAGCAGGCGCTTGACGCCATCCATCACGTTGCGGCACGACAGGGTGGCGCCGCTGATGTTCTGGATATCCTGGTCCAGCTTGAAGGGATCGGATACCGACTTGCCCACGAACTGCTTGCGCCACGATGGCTCGCGCACCTGGCCGCCGTGGGTTTCGCGATAGCTCATGATCTCGATGCCGAGTACTTTGCCGTCCGCACCGATGGCCGTGGCATAGGTGATGAACTCGTGCTTGCCGATCACTTCATCGACCATCAGCCAGCCTTGCAGCTTGCCGTTTTTCTCGGCGCGCCAGACCTTCATTTCGTCGTTGCGCTGGCGCACACCGGCGGCGGCCTTGATCCGGTCGCGCTGGTCGCCGCTGAATTTCAGCGTCTGTTCGCCGAACTGGGCGCCGGGGAACAACTGCTCCTGCGCCTGGGCCACCGTCAGGTAATCGGTGGCGTAAGCCGTCGGTCCGGCCAGCACGGCGACGGGAAGGAAGAAGGCATTCCAGCGGTGTGCGTTCATGGTGTACTCCTTAGAAGTTGTAGCCGACCTTCAGGCGCAGCTCATTCTTGGTGCGCTCGATCAGGTGCAGCTGCTTGGCAGGCTGGCCGTCGTAACGCTCGCCGCCGCCGCGCAACTGGCGGAACACGGTCAGCGTTGCCCACCATTGCTTGCCGCCGTAATGCAGCGAAGGACCGCCGAAGATGGACCAGCGCTCCTGGCCGACTTCGGTTTCGTATTCGTTCTCGAACAGCGCTTCGACGCCGGCATACCAGCCCGGTGCGAAACGGTAGGACAGGCCGGTGCCGATCTTGGTCGAGATCTCCATCTCCGGATCGGTCGGCCATTCGAAGTCTTCCGGCAGGTCCGCAATGGCCTTGCGCTTTTCGTGCGCAGCGCGCAGGCCAATATTGCCGACCCAGGTCAGCTGGCCTTCGAGGAAGTACTTCTGCGCCTGCAGTTGCGCTTCGAATTCCAGTTCGCGCTTCTGCTGGCCCGAATGCACGTCCAGGCGGCCGTACTCGAAGGAGGTGTAGGCGGACAGGCCGAAATCGTCCTTGGCCGGGCTGAGGAAGTTGTACTTGGCGGCGACTTCAAAGCCTTGCAGGCGCAGATTGGAGTCGATGTCTTTCGGCAGGTAGCCGTTGATCAGCAGGCCCTGGCTCTTGACGGCCAGGCCGTTCACTTCGGCCGATACCTGGAAGCGGTCCGTGACACCGTATTCGACTTCGGTCTTGGTGTCGACTGCGCGGTAATGGCCCGTGCCCTTGTTGTTACGCTGGGTGACCCACTGGTAAAACTCGCCGCTGCCTTTGGGCAGGACTTCGGAGCCGCGGACATAGCCGAACAGGTTTTCATCCGCTACGGCGGGCAGGGCGGCAGCCAGCAGGCCGGCAGCCAAAAAGACATGTTTGCGCATTGAACTGGTTGAATAAAGTTGAAAAATGCGCAATCATAAATGCGAATCATTATCATTACAAGTGAGGGAAACCCTTAATCGTGCAGCAGCGCCTCGATGGCAGCAACCAGTTGTTGCGGGTCAATTGGATGTGATAGCAAGCTGCGGCGCCGTCCTGCGGCCAAGCTGCCCAGGTCGTCCTCGTCGTCGGGCCGGATCACCAGCACCGGCAAGCCGGGCGCCATTTCCAGTGCGTCCTTCAGGAAAGCCAGGCGGCCCGCTTCCAGCATGCCCAGTTCGCACAACACCAGGTCAAAGGAATGGCCATCCATCAGCGCGCCGGCGTCCTTTGGATTGGATACCGTGCTGACGGTGTAGCCGCTATGGGCCAGGATGGCGGCTACCAGGCCCGCATTTTCGGGCGCGGCGTCGAGCAGCAGCACATTGGCACGCCCGGCCGTGGGCGCGGCCGGTGCGCCAGCGGCAGGCGAGGCCGCGAAAGGGACAGGCGCCGGCGGCGCACTGCCCGAACGCAGGTGTGCAGGCAGGTAGCTCTCCAGCGCCGGGACCAGCACATCGGGCTCCAGCGACTTGGGCAGGCAGCCGGAAAAACCGGCACGGCGCAGGGCCGCGCAGCCATCGGTGACGGGCAGGGCGCTGGCGGCCAGGATCGGGATCGCATGGGTGGCCGGGTTGGCGCGCAACCGCGCCACCACGCCCAGGCCATCGAGCGTTGGCAGGTGCAGGTCGCTCAGGATCAGGTCCGGCTTTTCGCTGATCGCCATGGCGACGCCCGCTTCACCGTCGGCGGCACACAGCGGATGATGGCCGAAAGCCTGCAGCAGATACGTCATCAGGTCCATATTGGCCTGGTTGTCTTCGATGATCAGGATGCGTGCCGACATTTGAGCGCGAGCGTGAAGGTGCTGCCTTTGCCGAAGTCGCTGCTGAAGAACAGCGAGCCGCCGAGAAGGTTGGCCAGGTTCTGGCTCAGGTAAAGGCCCAGGCCAGCGCCTTCGGCATGCCGGGTCGAGGTGCTGTCCAGTTGCGAGAAAGCCTGGAACAGCTTGGCCTGGTCCTCTGGCTTGATGCCGCTGCCGCTGTCGGTCACACTGAATTCCGTGATCACGGCCTGCTCGTCGTCGGTGCGCTGGCCCAGCGTCAGCTTGACCATGCCTTTCTCGGTAAACTTGATGGCGTTGTTGGCCAGGTTGATCATGATCTGCGCCAGCGCTCGGCGGTCGGTCTGCAGGACGATAGGCTGCTCCGGCATGTCGATGAAGACTTCCAGGCCTTTTTGCGCCGCCAGCGGGCGCAGGGTCTCGGCCACTTCGCCCATCAGCTGTTGGCAATTCACGGACTCCAGCGACAGCGTCACTTTGCCGGCCTCGATCTTGGCCACGTCCAGGATGTCGTTGATCAGCGAAAGCAGGTGGCGCGCGCTGTTACGGATGGTATTGAGCTGGCGGTCCTGTTCATCGGTCAGCGGACCGGGAAGCTTCATCAGCAGCGCGCCGGTAAAGCCGATGATCGCGTTCAGCGGCGTGCGCAGTTCGTGCGACATATTGGCGATGAAGGCCGACTTCATGCGGCTCGCTTCGGCCAGCTCCAGGTTTTTCAGCGCGATCTCGCGGTTGATGGTTTCCAGCTCGCCGGCATGGTGGGCCAGGCGCATGTTCAGCTCGATCACCTGCCGCTCGCGTGCCTGCAGCTCGCTGTTGACCTGCACCGCCTGTTCGTAGGTCGAAATCAGCAGGTCGAGGATCTGCTGGCGCTCGGCGTTGATGAAGTGCTTCTGGTCGCCCAGGTAGAGGGCGATGCCGACCTCCATGCTGGAGTTCTTGCGCAGCTTCTGGTTCACCAGCATCTGGCCGATGCGGTTCAGCAGGTAGTCTTCGGCGTAGGGCTTGCGGATGAAATTGTCGGCGCCGCATTCGATGCCGCGGATGATGTCCTTGGGATCGGTCAGCGAGGTGACCAGAATGACCGGAATGTCGCGCAGGCTGGCATCGGCCTTGATGGCACGGCACAGCTCATAGCCGTTCATCTCGGGCATGACGATGTCCGACAGGACCAGGTGCGGCTTGTGTTCGTGGATCTCGCCCAGGGCCAGTTTACCGTTGGCAGCTACCCGGGCATGGTAGCCCGAGGACCTGATCAGTCGCCGCAGGCGCTCGGCCTGGGTCGGACTGTCTTCGACGATGAGTATTTCCAGCTCATCGGGCGCGATATCATAGCTGGAGTCCAAGTCACCTCCGGAAATGGTTGGGTGTTCAGACTATACCGTTTTTTTAGCCGCCTTGGAAACCGCCGTCACGATAGGTGAGGACCAGGGTGTCGCGATGCCCGCTGCCGTCCAGCGGCTGGATCGGGGTCGATTCATGGATGACAGCCGCATCGTCCAGCAGCAGCAGTGTCCAGGGATCAGTCATGGTGAAGCGTTTGCCGTTCGGGCCATCGGCCTCGAACACGCGGGTCTCACCACCCTTGATGCCGTGGCGGCCAACCAGCAGCACGGCCACGAAGTCGACGCCGTCGCGATGCGCGCCTTCCGGGGTCGGGCGGCCGATGCCGTCGGTGGTGTCGATGCGGAACTGGTGGGCCTCGACATACCAGGGATGCTGGCCGCGTACCTGGGCGCAGGCCTGGCCGATGGCAGCGACCAGCTTGGTCCAGGCCGGGGCGGCGACGGTGTGCGGCGCGATCGGCTCGAACAGGCGGCGCATGCCGCCGTGCAGGGCGTTGTATTCGACCGGCTGCCAGTGGGCGCGGTGCGGGGTCTGGTCCAGGGCCAGGCCATCCTGCACGAAGCAGGAGTGGCGGCGGCGGCGGTACCGGCCGCCGTCTTTCAGGTAGTTATCCGGGGCCAGGTCGTCCCAGCTCGGGACCAGGGAATTCAGTTCATCCAGGGTGCAGCCGGCCAGGCTGGCCACGTCGGCCGGCTTGAGCAGGGCGTAGCCGGCGCTGCGCAGGGTGTGGATCAGTTGGGGCAAGGGCGTCATCATGCCCTTATTGTACTTAGAATGCGTGATTCAGGCTGAGGCGGAATGACCGGGCCTCGATCGGGTGGAAATGGATGCCGGCCGTGGGCTCGGCCTCGCCCTTCAGGCGCGACTCGTAGAAGTAGTCGATGGCCGAGAGCTGGCGGTTGGCGAGGTTGAAGCCCTCCAGCTCCAGCGTGGTGCGGGCGGCCAGTTTGTAGGCCAGGCGGCCATTGACGGTGGCGCTGGCTTTCGAGCGAACCGAGTTGTCTTCCACCAGCGGACGCGGGCCGAACCAGCGCAGGCGCAGGGCGCCGGACCAGGGACCGGCCGGGGTGATGGTGGCGGCCAGTTGCGCCACGCCTTCGACTGCGCCCGGGATGCGGTTGCCGCCCTCGTCACCGGGCGTGCTGGCCACCCCGCGGAAGCGGCCGCGCGCGAAGGCGAGGTCGGCGTCCAGCGACAGCCATTTGAACGGCTTGTAGTAGTTCGAGAACTCGATCCCGTAGCGGCGGCTCGGGCGGCCCGCTTCCGTGCTGCCAGCATCGCCCAGGTAGACCAGTTCCGAATCGAAGTCCAGGCGGTACAGCGCCAGCACGGTTTGCAAGCCTTTGACTGCCTCGCTGCGCAATCCGAGTTCGAAGCCGCGCGAGCGGGCAAGTGGCGTGGCCGGGTCCTGCGCCTGCGTCACGCCGCGTGCGTCGTTGCTGTGGAAGCCGCGGCCAGCGTTCAGGTAAAGCTCTGTGCGCGACCAGGGGCCGAAGGCCAGGCTGATGCTCGGGCTGGCCAGCGTTTCGCCGGCGCGCGCCTCGCCAACAACAAAGCGGTAGCGGTCAAGCCGCACGCCGGCTTCGCCGCGCAGCCATGGCGTGACCCGCAGGCGCTGCTGCAGGTAGAGGGCGGCGCTGGTTTCCACAATATGGTCGGCGCGGATGGCCGCCAGCACTTGCCGCGCTTCCGTGTGCTGCAAGGCGTTGAAGATATTGTCGTTCTGCGCCTGCACGCCCAGCGTGGTACTCCACGCCATATCGTCCATATGGTCATGCCAGCTGTGGCTTGCTTCGAAGCCGCTGGTGACGCGGCGGTCGGGCTGGGCGAACTGGTCGCCATGCACCGGATCGTCCAGGAAATAGGTGAAGTTGGAGAACAGCTCGAGCCGGTTGTTGATGATGTAGGCGTGGGCGCGGGTGGTGTTCTTTTCGTCGCTGCGGGCCCAGGCAGCGGACAGGCTGAAACGGCGCGCCTGTCCACCGTCGGTCAGGTCGATGCCGTCAAAGCGGCCCAGCAGGCCACTGTCGACGGCTCGCTGCGGGATCTGGTCGGTGGCGTTCCATGTGCCACGATAGGCCATGGCTGTGATGGTGTAGCCGTTGTTGGCGAAGCCGGCGCTGTAGCGCAGCACCGCGTTCAGCTTGCGGTAGTTGTCGCCGCGCGTGAACGGGCCGTCATTGTGGACCGCTTCCAGTGCGTACAGCCAGCCCCCCGGCACGCCTGCGCCGCCACTGTCGCCGCCGTCGCCATCGCGGGAGCCGGCCAGCAGCGCGCGGCCGTAGCCGTTCTGGCCTGCGGTGGCGATGGCCTGGTCCTGCGGCAAACGGCTGGAGTAATTGATGGCCGTGGCGCCGGCGGAAGAAAAGTCGCCGGTGCTGGCGTTGTACGGCCCTTTGTTGTAATCGAGCCGCGCCACCAGTTCCGGGATGATGAAATTCAGGTCGGTCCAGCCCTGGCCATGCGCATGACTGCGCTGGTTGACGGGCATGCCGTCTACGGTGGTGCGCAAGTCGGTGCCGTGATCGAGGTTGAAGCCGCGCAGGTAGAACTGGTTGGCTTTGCCTTCGCCGCTATGCTGGCTGGCCACCAAGCCCGGCGTGGCCTCCAGCAATTCGCCCGGACGGTAAATGGTGCGCGCCTCGAGCTGGCGCTGCGACACGCTGCCCATGCCGGCCGAATCGGCCACGCCAACCTGGCTGGCGCGCGCGCCCTCGACCAGCACGCGCTGCATGAATGGATCGTCGGCATAGGCAGCTGCTGGCGCGAGAAGCCAGGCCAGCGCAAAGGCTGGTACCAGCCGCCGCTCAGGGAAGCGGCTGTTCACGGCGTTCGCGGTTGAAGACGATGGAAGCGGCGGGGCGGCCAGGGCCGCTGACGTTGACGTTATTGACTTGCTGCGGCAGGAAGTCCGTCAGCACGCCGTCCACCAGGACGACACCCGGCGGCAGCGTGGTCTTTTCGATTTCCTGGAACACGTTGATGCTGTCGACATTGGCTTGCATGCCGACCCATTGCAGCGCCACTGGCTTGCCGTTGACGCTGATGCGGAACTGCTTTTCGAGGTAGCGACGGAACACGGCCTGGTCCTCCTCCAACCCAAGATCGAACTGGCGCTGGTACAGGTTCATCAGCAGCGCCTCCACGTCATGCGCCGTGTAAGTATGCACCACCTCCGTGCTGCCCGTACGAGGGTTGAAGCTGATCTCGGTCAAACCCACGTGAAAATTATGGGCTTGGGCGGCGGCGCTGCACCAGAGCAGCGCCGCCGCGGGGACGGCCTTGAAACGCATCATTCCTTCCTGGCGCCGTCCTTGGCACCTTCAGCGTCCTGCTTCTTCAGCGGGGTGTTGAAGTCCTTCATCATGTTTTCCGGCTGGCGCGACTTGAACAGCTCCAGGCGCGAAGGCGTTACCTTGCGCGGCCAGGCGTTGTTCGACTGGTCGATGTCGGCGGTTTCCCAGTACGGGTCATGCACCAGCGACACCAGCGGCTCGTCGGTCACGATGATCTTGGTGATCTTCTTCGGCGAATAGCGCCATACTTCGGCAGGAACGCGCTCGATGTACTTCTTGCCGGACTTCAGCTCGATCTGCAGGATCAGTGGGGTGACCAGGCCGCCCAGGTTCGAGAAGTCCACCAGGTACAGGTGCTTGCCCTGTGCCAGCAGGTCTTTTTCCCACTGTTCCAGGTCGCTGGTCGACTCGGCGAACTTGTTGCGGTCGGCGTTGGTGACGGTGTAGTCGTCGTGCTCGTTGTAGAAGTCCTTCAGGGCCGGCTGCTCGTCGACCTTGCGCACCATGCCCTTGTTGCGCTGGTCGATGATGGAGACTGGCTCCGCATCGTGCTGCGCCTTCTTCCAGGCTTTTTCGGTCTCAGGATTCCTGGTGCTCACGCCGTATTCGGTGATGCCGTCGATCGACACGTCCACCGCATCGGTGGTGTAGAACCAGCCGCGCCAGAACCAGTCAAGGTCGGTGCCGGAAGCGTCTTCCATGGTGCGGAAGAAGTCGGCCGGGGTAGGGCGCTTGAACTTCCAGCGGCGCGCATATTCGCGGAAGGCGTAGTCGAAGAGCTCGCGGCCCAGTACCGTTTCGCGCAGGATGTTCAGCGCAGCGGCAGGCTTGGCATAGGCGTTGTTGCCGAACTGGAGCAGCGACTCCGAGTTGGTCATGATCGGCACCTGGTTCTTCGAACGCATGTAGTCGACGATGAAGCGCGGATCGCCGCGGCCAGCCGGGTAGTTGTCTTCCCACGCTTCCTGGGCCAGCGACTGCACGAAGGTGTTGAGGCCTTCATCCATCCAGGTCCATTGGCGCTCGTCGCTGTTGACGATCATCGGGAAGTAGTTGTGGCCGACTTCGTGGATCACCACGCCGATCAGGCCGTACTTGGCGCGCTTGGTGTAGGTGATTTCGCCGGTCTTTTTATCCTTCACCGGACGCGGGCCGTTGAAGGAGATCATCGGATACTCCATGCCGCCCACCGGGCCATTGACCGAAATTGCGGTCGGGTACGGGTAGTCGAAGCTGTACTTGTTGTATTGCTCGATGGTGTGGATGATGGCGGCAGTCGAATACTTTTCCCACAGGGGATTGCCTTCCTTCGGATAGTAGGACATGGCCATCAGGTTGCTGCCATCCTTCTTGTAGCCTTGTGCATCCCAGATGAACTTGCGCGAAGAAGCCCAGGCGAAGTCACGCACGTTCTTGGCCTTGAAGTGCCAGGTCTTGGTGCCCTTGGCCTGGCTCTTCTCGGCCTGCTCGGCTTCGGCCTGGGTCACGATAATGACCGGGGTCTTGCTGGTGCGGGCCTTGGCCAGGCGATCGCGCTGGGTAGCGGTCAGCACCTCGTTCGGGTTTTGCAGCTCGCCGGTGGAAGCCACGATGTGGTCGGCCGGCACGGTGATCTGCACGTCGTAGTCGCCGAATTCCAGCGTGAATTCGCCGGAGCCCAGGAACTGCTTGTGCTGCCAGCCATATACGTCATAGTAAGCGGCCATGCGCGGGAACCACTGGGCGATCTCGAACAGCGCGTTCTTGTCTTCGGCGAAGTACTCGTAGCCGGAACGGCCGCCCAGTACTTTTTGCTCATTGATCTTGTAGGTCCAGTCGATGGAGAAGCTGAACTTCTCGCCCGGCTTCAGCGGCTGCTGCAGCTCGATGCGCATCATGGTGCGGTTGATGGTGTACTGCAGCGGCGCGCCGCCGGCCCCTTTGACGGAAGCGATCTTGAAACCGCCGTCGAAATCGCGGCCGGCCAGGATATTGCGCAGGCCTTCGTACTTCATGCCTTCTTCATCGCTCTTGGCGCGGCCCCAGGCTTCGCGCGAAGGCGCGGTCATGGTCATGCGGGCATCGGAATCGGCTTTGTAGATATTCTGGTCAAGCTGCAGCCACAGGTAGTGCAGGGTGTCCGGCGAATTATTGTGGTAGGTGACCTGGCCGCTGCCCGAGATGGCGCGGTTGGCCTCATCCAGCGTAGCGCGGATCGTGTAATCCGCACGCTGCTGCCAATAGGCGTGTCCGGGAGCGCCGGAAGCGGTGCGATACTGGTTGGCGGAAGGCAGCAGCTCTTCGAGCTGGCGGAACTTGTCATCGAATGGCTCGGCTGCGAAGGCCGTCGCCGTCAGGCAAAGTGCGGCAAGACCGAATTGAAAGCGTTTCATCGAATCCCCAGGCTTGTTGTAATAAATGCTGGGCTATTCTAGAGAGCTTTTCCTCAGGACACTTCGTTTATTTGTAAAAATCCTGCAACATAAAACAATAAATGGGGACGTACCCCATTTTTCAAATAATTGCCGAAAAAATGGGGTACGTCCCCATTTTTGTCATGCGTTGTTCATCAGGCTGGTGCGCAGGACCGACAGCTCGCGCTGCAGGCGGATTACCTGGTCGAGGTCGCAGCCGCTGGCGCCCAAGACGCAGGCGGGCAGCTTGGCGCCCTCGTTCCGCAGTTCGCTGCCGTGCGGGGTGAGGGCGATGATCACCTGGCGCTCGTCTTGCGGGCAGCGGGTGCGGGTGATCAGTTCGGCCTGCTCCATCCGCTTCAGCAGCGGTGTCAGCGTGGCCGAGTCGAGGAAGAGGCGGTCGCCCAGGGCGGACACCGTCTGCTCGTCCTGTTCCCACAATACCATCATCACCAGGTATTGCGAGTAAGTCAGGCCCAGCTTGCGCAGCAGCTTGCGGTACAGCTTGTTCATCGCCAGGGACGTCGAGTACAAGGCGAAGCACAATTGCTGGTCGAGCTTGGGAACCTGCTCCAGGTCAAAAGATTTCGTATCCATGGCGGCAGTATAGATAGTGCGCGATCTAATTGCAAGCAAATTTCTGGGATGACCTTGCCTGATGTGGAATCTTTGACTATGGTTAAAGTGCCCGTAACCTGCGCTGGGCAAAGGGGATGACAATGAATCAAATGAATCACTATCATTCAGGCGCTTACCCAGTGCCCGACCAGCGAGGCCCGGAACCGGTGCTTTTCCTGGTCGAGCTTGACCCGCAGCGCGTCGTTGATGGTGTGCGTTACGACGAAAATTACTTGGCCGATGATGTGATGGCTTGCGGCACCATGCGCGAAACCTGCCCGATTTGCGAGGAGGGCCACCTGCAATTGGTGCTGCGCCAGAAGAATGTGCGGGTGGCGCACCTGTTCTGCATCGAATGCACCCGCTGCTTCGGCGCTTTCCTGCCCGATGGCTCGCCGGCGCTGGCTGATTGAACATTCCCTGCGCGATGTTCCCGTGCGGTATCATGCCGCAATGAAGAGCCCAAAGACCAAGCCGCTGCTGCTGATCGTTGACGGATCGGCCGATCACCTGCAACAGCTCAGCCATTTGCTGGAAGACAAGTACGCGGTGCGCGCGGTCGACGATGCCGACGGCGCCCTTGTCGCGGCCGGGCAGCTGCCGCGTCCCGACCTGATCCTGGCCGATGTAATGCGCGATGGCTTTGCGGTTTGCCAGCGCTTGCGTGGCAACCCGGACACTGCGAGCATCCCGCTGATTGCCATGATCGAGCGCGGCCAGCCGGATGTAGAGCAAATTGCCCTGGCCGAAGGCGCCTCCGACGTGGTGGCGCGTCCGCTGGTGCCGGAATTGCTGCGTGCGCGCATTGCCACCCATCTGCAGTTGCGCGAAGCGCGCGCCAAAGTGCAACGCCAGCGCAACCAGCTCAATGAACTGGGCCAGATCGCCGATGCCGCGGCCTGGGCTATTGCCAGCCTGGCCGAATGGCGCGACGAGGAAGATCCCTCCCACCTGCGCCGCATCCAGCACATCGTGCTGGCGCTGGCCCGCCAGCTCCAGGGCAATCCGCGTTTTGCCGATGAACTGATCGAGCCGCATATTCCGCTGCTGTTCAAGGCCGCCCCGCTGCACGATATCGGCAAGATACGCATTCCGGATGCGATCCTGCTCAAGCCGGGCCGCCTGACTCCGGAAGAATTCGAGATCATGAAGCAGCACACGGTGCATGGCCGCGATGCCATCGCCGGGGTGGAGCGCGAGCTGGGCTTCTCCAACGCCTTCCTGCGCTTTGCGCGCGAAATCACCTACAGCCACCAGGAACGCTATGACGGTTCGGGCTATCCGCAAGGCCTGGTGGCCGATGCCATTCCGGTATCGGCGCGGCTGGTCGCTGTGGCCGATGTGTATGATGCACTGGTGTCCGAACGCGTCTACCGCCCCGCTTTTACGCATGAGACTGCCATCGAGCTGATCCGCCAGGGCAGCGGCGAACAATTCGATCCGGACGTGGTCGATGCCTTGCTGGCCGCTGAAGAACAGGTCAGGGACATCGCGGTGCGATACCAGGATGCAACGGAGTAACAACGGCTGAACGTTTCCTAGGCGTATTAGGGATTTCGCTATGCTATAGTCGTCTCCACAGTCCCGTTGGAGCAAGCATGCGCATACACGGATACCTGGCTTTTATTGTCGGTATTTGCGTTACCGTGTGGGTCTGCATGTTCGTGATGAATGTGCAGGACCGCCAGACCAATGAAGCCTTCCAGCGCGATACGCAGAAGATTGCGCGCGACACCCAGCTTCGCCTGCAAACCTACTTCGACATGCTGCTTAGCATTAAGGGCGTGTTCGCGGTGAAAGACGATGTCTCGCGCGTGGAATTCAGCCGCTATGTGCGTGAGCTCGACCTGAAGCGGCGCTATCCCGGCTTCCAGGCCATCCAGTTCGTGCGGCGCGTGCCGTCCAGCCAACTGGATGCCTATGCACTACGCATCCGCGCCGACGACAGCCTGCAAAGCGGCGGCTATCCCGACTACAAAATACATCCTGCGTCCGTGCGGCCGGAGCACTTCCTGATCGAGTACAACGAGCCGATGCGGGGCAATGAAAATGCCTTCGGGCTTGACCTCGCAGCACTGCCCCCGCATTACAAGGCCCTGCAACTGGGCAAAGCCACCGGCCGCGTGGTGGCCACCGAACGCATCACGCTGGTGCAGGATGCCAGCGGGCAGCCGGGCTTCGTGGCGCGCGCGCCCATCTACCGGCGTGGCGCCTCGCTGCTGACGGAGCAGGAACGCGATGCGGCGCTGGTCGGCTTTGTCGCCATCGTGTTCCGCGTCAACGACCTGATGTCGGAGACGATCGACAGCCCAATGCTGCAGCATCTCTACGTTGCCATCCATGATGCCGGCTATATCAGCGATGGCGGCAATGCGCCGCCCACGGTCGATAACCTGATGTTCAACAGCTTCGGCAAGCTCGGTTCCGGCGAGCGCCTGCCGCCGCTGCCTGGCCTGGTGGCCAAGATTCCGCTCGACGTCGGCGAACGGCGCTGGACCATGATTTTCGAGGGCCATGCGAGCGAACGCTATAGCCGCGATGTCCGGCTGGTTTCGGTGATTGGCCTGGCAGGCTTTGTCATCAGCGCCTTGATCGGCGCCCAGATCATGACGCTGCAGCGCCGCCGCGCCCTGGCGCAAAAGCTGCGGGTGACGGCCGACGAATTGCGCGCGCTGCAGGACAGCGCCATTGTCGGCATTGGCCTGTTTGCCAACGGGGTGATCGTGCGCTGCAACCGCGGGCTGGAGGAGATGATGGGCTACCAGCCGGGCCAGCTGGCAGGCCGTTCCTGCAGTATGCTGACGGGCGGGCTAAGCGATCCTTTTGCCTGCGTGGCGGACGGTACGTCGATGCATTTCGAGCTGGAGCTGGCGAGCGCAAGCGGCCGGCGCTTGTGGTGCATGGTGAACGGTCGCATGCTGGACGAGAACGAGCCGCGCAAGGGCTGTGTGTGGGTGATCATCGATATCACTGAGCGCAAACAAACCGAGGCGGCGCTGGTCGATACCAAGCATGGCCTGGAACGCAGCCTGAGCGAACTGGCACTGCAAAAGGCTAACGTGGAAATGGCGCACAAGGACCTGTCGGCCGTGCTGCTGACACTGAAGCAGGCGCAGGCCAACCTGATCACGTCCGAGAAAATGGCCTCGCTTGGCGCGCTGGTGGCCGGCATCGCACATGAACTGAATACCCCGATCGGCAACAGCCTGCTGACTGCGACGGCCTTGAGCGATATGTGCAAGGAGTTCGAGCGCCAACTGAGCGAAGGCGGCATCAAGCGTTCCGCGCTCGATACGCATTTGAAGGATGCGCGCATGGCGTGCTCGATCATCACCAATTCGCTGACCCGTGCGGCGGACCTGATCCACTCCTTCAAGCAGGTAGCCGTCGACCAGACCTCCGACAAGCGCCGCGCCTTCAACCTGCATGGTGTGGTGCATGACACGCTGGCGACTTACTCGGCCCAACTGCGCCGTTCCAATTGCGAGGTGAAGGTGTGGATGCCGGATACGATCAACTTCATCTCCTACCCGGGCAGCGTGGGGCAGGTGTTGAGCAACTTGATCCAGAACGCCATCATGCATGCCTTTGAAGGACGCGAGTCGGGGCATATCACCATCAGCGTCGTTGAGATGGATGAGGAAAATGTCGAGCTGCGCTTCGCCGACGACGGCAATGGCATGAGCGCGCGCACGCTGCGCCAGGTGTACGATCCCTTCTTCACCACCAAGATGGGGCAGGGCGGTTCAGGGCTCGGCATGAATATCGTCTACAACCTTGTCACCGGTGTTTTGCGCGGCACCATCCACGTCGAATCCGAGGTCGGCAAAGGCACCACCGTCATCATTACCTTGCCTCGCAAAGTCCCGGCCCGGGACGAACCCGCGGAAAACGACCTGCTGCACGCGCAGTAATCAGGAGCGCAAGCCTTCCAAGATCTTCAAGGCTGCGCGCTCCGCCTCGGCTTCAGCGGCATGCTGGTCCAGCAGGGTCAGGTCTGCCGACACGCGCCGCTTTGGATAGATGTGGGTCATATGCATCGGGTTTGCGGAGGGGGCGAAGATGGAAACGTAGGCGCCCCATTGCTTCGTGCCCTCCAGCAGTTCGCCGGTGAACTCGATCTCATAGCCGTCAACGCTTTTGGTAGGCATCCTCATTCTCCGCAAGGCGTTTAACGCAGGAATTTGCCGGCTTTGGTTTCCAGGAGCCGAATCAGCTCGGGCTGCATGTATTCGTAATCGTCAGGAATGTCGAGGCAGATCACGCGCTTGCCGTTCAGGTGCGAGCGGAATTTTGTGGAGAGGCGATTGCGATGAGTCTTCTCCATCACAAAGATGATGTTCGCCCACGCTATCTGCTCGGTCGACAATTGCACATCGGCGTCATTGCCAAGGCCCGCCGAATCTGTCTCGACATCCGGCCAGCTCGCGAAGATGCCTTCCGCCGTCGGGCTGCGCAAACGGTTTTGGGTGCAGATGAAAAGTGCTCGTTTCACAGAGGTCATTGAGTAAGTAATTCTGGACGAGTCACTTTACCACGGCCTCTCGTAAGATTGTCCCGGCCATTTCCAACGCTTGCCTGCCTTCCGCCAGTTCCTGATAGTAGTTGGGCCAGAAGTGGAACATCTTCGGCCATATGTCCAGTCGCACGCGAATGTCGGCGAGCGTGGCTGCACGGGCGAGGGCGATGGAGTCGTCGAGCAGCGCTTCGGTCGCACCGACGAAGATACTGAGGGGGGCGATGCCATGCAGGTCGCTGAAAACCGGGGAGGCGAGCAGCGTGTTCCTCGGCCGGTCGCCAAGGTATTGCTCGGCCAGGAACTGCATGAGCTCCCGGTTCAGCACGGGATCGCGTTCGGCGTTGCGCACGTAACTGCCGGACGAAATGGTCATATCCGCCCATGGCGAGAAAAGCAGCGCGCAAGCCGGCTGGGGCAGGCCCAGTTCACGCAAACGCACCAGCATGGCGACCACCAGGCCAGCGCCCGCGCTATCGCCAGCCACCGCAATCTTCGGGCTGCGATCGAGCAGGTATTTATAGCCATTGATGGCGTCTTCCAGCGCATGGGGGAAGGGGAACTCCGGGGCGCGCCGGTAATCCAGGGCGAGCGTCTTCATCTCCGCTGCGCGGCCCAGTTCGCTGACGAAATGCCGATGGCTTGCCAGCGAGCCCCAGACGAAGCCGCCGCCATGGAGGTAGAGGATGGCGCCATCTTCGCGTGCGGCAGGAGTGTAGGTCCATTCAGCGGGAACGCCATTTGCGATGACGGGCGTGACTTCGACGTCTGCCGGTGTTGGATAGCGCTCGGCCAGCGCATCACAAGCGTCGCGGCGTTGTTCAATGGTGAGGTGTGCCGGCCGTGCACGCAGCATGGCTTCCAGCTGATCGAGCTCGCTCATGGCATCCATTGCTGATATGGGCTGTCGGCCGCGCGGCCCGAGAAGTCGGTCCAGATGTCGTCAGGCTGCGTTCTGTCGCGGTGCAAAACCCTGTCGTGGTCCGGATACGTAATGCGGTCGGACTGTGCCCGCGTGCCGACAACCAGGCATTGAACGGGCAATTGGCTGCTGTTCCAAAGATAATGGCCCACAGGTCTGCCGTGCGGGAAAACTGCCGCGTCGCCTGGGCCGAGAATGGATTCGGTTTCACCTTCGACGACGGTTACTTGGCCGTTGAGGATGTACACCAGTTCATCTTCCGATTCATGCCAATGCTTGATCGATGATCGTGTGCCCGGCATGAGCGTATGGATAAATGCACCGAACTGTGACAGCTCGCCAGGTTCGCTGATCCACTCTTCGCGATTCAGTACGCCAGGCACCGACGTTTCGATCGTCTCGACTTGCATCTGGGTGGTGCGGATTACGGGCATGAGTGCTCCTCTATGCTGCTTTGTCTATATGGTTTAGACGTCACGTTGCGCCGCGTCAAGGTTAAATTACCTTGGTTTGTACCGCCTTGAAAGTACTTAAGCGAAGACGGGCCGGAAGAAACTTCGCTCGTAACTGACGATGCAGCGCGTGTCTTCCGCATATTTGAACGCGGCCTGGCACTCGGTGTCTCCCTGGGACTTGATCCTGTACTCTTCATACTTTGCCAGGCTTGGGAAGGAAAACATCGCCAGCGCGACATTGTTCGTTCCTTCTGACGGCAGGAAGTAACCGTGGTGGGTGCCGCCGAACTTTTCGACCAGCGGAATCCAGATTCTCCCGTAGTGTTCAAATTCCTTGAGCTTATAAGGGTCGATGATGTAGCGCAGGTAGCAGGTAATCATTGGTCTTTTTCATGTGAGGTGGAATTACACGTTTGCGTTGCGCAGCTTCCGTATCAGCAGGATCGCTATGCCGATCGCTCCCGCAAATACGCACGACAAATGCAGGGTATCGATGGGAATGGCCATCAGGAGTGGATTGGAATTGCTGAATGGCGCAAAGGGCCTGATATCCGAGTGCATGATGCTGTCGAATACAACATGCGTGTAGCTGCCCAAGGCCGCGCCCACGGCCACACTGGCTGTACTCAAACCGCGCCAGCCAAACAGGTTCGGAAGGCGGATGCTTCGTGCTGCGAAGAAGAGTCCAACTGTGAAAATAGCTATCAGTGTTGCCCCGATATGGGTGTGGAAAAAGCGGTGCAGCGGGAATTGGCCGGTGCTCATGTAGTAGAGCGGCTCAAGGTCGATCAGCACATTCGCAGTGCAAAACGCAATGAAGCTGACCCGCTGCGGAGCGATTGCATGAATTGCGGCTCCGGGGCCAAAGTGGAAGGGAGTGATCGGCATTCAAGAATGGTGGAGTTCACGAGACGATCGGGCTGGCCATTGCTTCCGAAGTGCCCTTGGCTGCAATGCGGTGAAGCGTTCGTTCCAAGGCAGCGGTATCGGGATAGATCCGGACGCTGGTTACCCGGCCCCAGCGAATTTCGATCAGGTTGACGCCTTCCGCAGTGGTTTTAACTCCGTCGGTACCATTGTTGGTCTCGGTCCAAATCGCCTCCACCTGCGTGCGCCATGGCCAGCCCGACACTCTCACTTCGTGCAGGGTGAAGTTGATTCCCTGTAGTAGCCGAAGCAGGCGCTCGTACCAGGCGCGGATCGCTTCCGGTGTCCGGCGCGTGCCAGAAAGAGCATGGGTGCCGACAAAATAATGCGTTGCATGGGGTGCCAGTTCGTCAGTCACGGCCTCGATGCGGCCTGCGCTGAGCCCAGCGAAAACTTTGGTGATCTTGCGGCGGACGATAGCGTGGTACATCTCGTTGCTCCTTAGCGCGACGGTCGGCCGGTGACGTTCCTGCTCCGTGGAGCAAGCCCGCGCAAAATTTCGAGCCTGTTCGGTGGCGCATCAGGCGCGAGAAAGTCGGGGATGGTGAATTCATCGCGTTGTGGCCTGGAGAGGAATGCCACCGGCCATTCCGTGATGCGCTGCTCCCTGATATGGCGGTACTGGCCCGGCTCGGGTTCGTCGATATATTCGCGTTGCAGGATCAGGGCCAGTGGTTCTTCTGTTCCGGGATTTTCATCGGCAAACTCCCTGGCCTCTTCGAACGTTTCGAAGGCGTAGTAGTAATCGCTGCCATCGTCTTCGTCCGGCGCCCCGCGCTCCGGGTGGCACCAGACGCGGTATTCAAGGACAGCATCCCAGACATAGCCGCCTCCAGACTTGGCTGAGGCGGGGTATTCACCAACTTTGAGCGGATCGAGAACAGTGGGGTAGGTCATGGCGTCACCGCAACGGAAAGTTGAAAGAGTACCTCAGGAAGTCCACATCGGCAGGCCGGGCTTCGGACTGCCCGCTACCAGAAGATGCTGGTGCTTGCGGCAGAATAGCTCCTGGTACCATCCATAGTGAGGGTCGTTGCAGATCGAAGCCTCAATGATGTCTGGCAGTGCGCTCTTGGAAATAGTAAGGTCTTTTTTCAAGTGAGCAAAGACCGATCCCCGGCTGGGCCAATCCGTCTTGGTCGGCTTCTCGGTCAATGCGTTGCCGCTGGCGAGCTCCTTTGCCAGGATCGTAGCCAAATCTTCACAGAAAAGTGTCGTGGATTTCATTTGTCCTCAGCTGTTGACGCCGAACGCGTTCGCACCCGGATGGGGCCAATGATCAATATCCCAGGCCCACGCCGAGGCTAAGCTTGGGATGGTGGCCATCGCCTTTCGGGAACATGAGGCCGGCCCTGAAGATGATCAACTGGGCCTCGACGCCATAGTATTCGGTGTGGTCGTCTGCCAGCCAAGGATGCGAACGCGTTTTCCAGCGCGCCACGTCAATCCCGCCCCAGCCAACCCCATGGCCTACGTAGACCGCGCGGTAGCCGACAAACTGCTTGCTGCCATACAGGCCGAATTCGTTGCCGATGGTGACCGCGACTTTATCCCCGGCCGGGATCGCGAGGCCGACGCGCGCCGAAGCGCCCATCGGGGAATTGGCCCAGACGCCCAGGGTCGTGTAATCGAATGGGGAAAACTCTTTGCTTTCCGCCTGCGCACAGGCGCTCGAGAGCAGGGCCGCCAGCGCGACTACGATTTTGCTTCCAATGTTCTTCATTTTTGTTTGCTGCTTCGGCCGTGATCGGCCAAGGTCGACGAAATATTGCGAATATGCAATTAACAGTATGACACTGAACCGGAAAATCTCCAATCCCTGCGCGGCAAAGAAAAAGGGCATGAATCGTCATGCCCTTTGCTGGTGAAGTGTAGTTTTGAGTTACATGCAGTAGCGCTTGCGCAGCAGGTCCAGCATCGCCACGTTCTGGTCCCAGGCATTGCTGACTGGCTGCCCGGTGTAGGGCAGGGTGAAAGTGTAAGGCGCTGGCCCGAACTCCGGCGTGAGCGTCATGCGCTCGGCACCGTCGTTGCGGCGCAGTTCGATGATGCGGTCCCACCAGGACAGGTGGGCCTTCAGTGCATCGGCGCTTTCCGGCGCGCGGAAGTCTGCCACCTGCGGGCCTTGCTGGTGGCCGATGCGGGCATGGATGTGGCGCACGCGCGGCAGCACCTTGGCCAGTGTCAGTTCCTGGTCCTCCAGCAGCGATTCGCAGGCCACGCACCAGTGCGAGAGGTCGGCGTTCAGGTGCAGCTGCGGCAGGCGATCGAGGTAGGGCAGCAGCAGCATCGGGTGTCCGCTGAAGCGGCTGCGGTGGATCTCATGCACCACCGGCACCCCGTATTCATCGGAGATGCAGGCGGCAAGCGCGATCAGTTCTTCGTTCTGCTGCGGCGTGTACCAGTCCTTGCCGGTGTGCGAGTTGACCAGCACCGGCTGCACTTCGCAGGCGTTGCGCAGCAGCTCTCCGAGCGCCTGTTTGTGCGCGTCGAAGTCGCTGTGGAACACTGTCTCCCATTGGGCGACAATCAAGTCCAGCCCCGCGTTGGCAATCTTGTAGACCCAGTTGTCGCGCTGGGCGCGGTCCAGCGGCAGCGACATTTCAATGCCGTCGAAGCCGGCTTCCTTTACCTTGGCGATGAAGACGTCTGGCGGCAGGTCATTGCTGCCCCAGTGCGGGGCGAAGATGCTGATTTTCACAGGAAGCCTCGCACAGGGAAGGACGCGTCGCGCTGGATCCAGTTGCGCTTGGAATACTCAGTGCGGCCGTCGGTCACGTGCAGCGTGTAGGCGTGGCGCGAAACCGGCGAGCGGTTCGGCGCGCTGTAGTGCGGCAGCAGGCCGTGGAAGCAGACCAGCGAGCCGGCCTTGCATTCGAGCGGCACTGCAGTGGCGTCGGTCGGCCATGGCGTGTTGTCCAGTTTTTCCACATGCACCTGGTCGCCTTCGCGGATGAAGCGTTCGCGCAGCGGCGAGCGGTGGCCGCCCGGTTCGGCCCACATGCAGCCGTTTTCCAGCGTGGCGTCTTCCAGTGCGAACCAGAACGTGGTAACGCTGATCGGGGTGGTGTCGAAGTAAGTGGCGTCCTGGTGCCAGCGCACTTCGCCGCCGATGCCGGGCTGCTTGAAGATATACATCGATTGCCAGACCTGCGGCTCGGCCAGGCCGATATCGCGGGCGATCTGCTCCAGGCGTGCATCGGCGGTGAAAGCGCGGAAGGCAGGATCCAGGTCGTGCATGGCGTGACCGATCTTGTTGATCGACAGTTCCTTGGCCTGCTTAAGCTGGCCGTCCGGGCCGAAGGCTTCTTCTTCAAAGAAGCAGCGCACGCTGTTGTCCGAGCCGAGGAAATAGTCGTCGGCTTTCTTTTCCTGCTCCTTGGTGGTGAAGATGCCTTGCGCGACCGTCGGGTCGAAGTCGTTGACGACTTGCGCGGCGCGGGCGCGCAGCGCGGCGATTTCTTCTGCACTCTTGAAGCCGGGGATGACGATGAAGCCATCCTTGGCGTATTGGGCTTTCTGGGCGTCGGTCAGCATGCTGTGCTCCTTTTCTTAACTTAGGCCATTGTAGGGAAGCCATTGGATGCGAACAATGCGCAAACGGTTGACACATTGTCTCCAAAATGGAGACAATCATCGCCATGGACCAGCTCAAGGCAATGGAAATCTTCGTGGAGGTGGCGCGGCAGCGCAGCTTCAGCGGTGCGGCGCGCCGCTTGGGCATGACGCGCGCCATGGTGAGCAAGCATGTGATTGCGCTGGAAGAACGGCTTAATGCACGCCTGCTGCATCGGTCCACACGCGATGTGAGCCTGACCGATGCGGGCCAGGCTTACCTGGAGCCTTGCGCCCTGGCGGTGATGCAAGCGCAGGAAGCAGCGCGGGTGGTGACGCATGCCGGCATCGAGCTGGCGGGGCCGCTGCGGATCCAGGCGCCTTCCAGCTTCGGCAGCGAATGGCTGGCCGATGCAGTGGCGCGTTTCAGCTTGCCGCATGCGCAGCTGTCGCCGCTGCTGCACGTTGACGACGCACTGCTCGACCCGATCGAACATGGCTTCGACCTGACGATCCGGGTGGGCGGAATTCCGGACAGCCGTGCGCTGGCAATAAGGCCTTTGGCGCCTTGCCGTGGCGTGCTGTGCGCCTCGCCGGCCTACCTGGCGCGGGCCGGGCGGCCGGAGGTGCCGGAAGATCTGCATCGCCACCAGTGCCTGCACTTCAGCCACCTGACCGGCGGCATCGCCTGGCATTTTGCGCGCGGCGAAGAGCAGTCCACGGTGCGCGTAACGCCGGCCTTCACCGCCAACAACGGGATGGTGCTGCAGCACGCGGCCCTGCGCGGGTTGGGCATCGTCTACTCGACGACCTTCCTGGCCTGGCGCGACATCATCGACGGGCGGCTGGTGCCGGTGCTGGCGGACTGGGAGCTGCCCCTGAATCACTTGAGCGCCCTGTATCCGGCCACGCGCCAGCTTTCGCCAAAAGTGAGGGCACTGATCGACTTCCTGGTGGCGGAATACCAGCCGGTGCCGCCGTGGGACAAGTCGTTGGCAGATGCTGGGTTGCTAAATATATAATCGCGGGATGAGCCAATCCCGCCTACTCAATGTCGATGCCTTGCGCGGCTTTGCGCTGCTGGGTATCTTGACCGTCAATATCTGGCTGTTTGCCGATCCCTATTTTGCGTCCGGCGTGAACGACCCGCGCCATGCCGGTGCGCTCGATATCGCGGTGCGCTTTGTGGTGGCGCTGCTGTTCGAGACCAAGTTCTATCTGCTGTTCTCCTTCCTGTTCGGCTACAGCTTTACTTTGCAGATGGCCGCTGCGGAACGTGCCGGGGCGGCGTTCCGTCCGCGCATGCTGCGCCGCTCGGCGGGGCTGGTCATGCTTGGCGCGCTGCATGGCTGCCTGCTGTTCTACGGCGATATCCTGCACCTGTATGGCTTGCTGTGCTTCCTGCTCCTGGCTTTGCATGGCCGGCAGCGGCGAATAGTGGAGATGGCGGCTGTCTTGCTGCTGCTGGCGGCCTTGATGCTCGCGATACTCGGCGCGGTTGTCCTGCTGGCGGGCGAAGGCGCGCCGGATCTGAAGCCGGTCTTTGCCAAACTGGCAGCCTTCCACGGCGATGCGCGCAGCACCCAGGCTTATATCGCGGGCGAATTCCCGTCGACGGTGGCGCTGCTGCTGTTCGGCCAGGGACCGAGCGCGTTTGCCATGTTCCTGCTTGGCATGGCGGCGGGGCGCGGGCAAATGTTTGCCAAAGTGGAGGCGTTGCGCGCCTGGCTTCCGCGCGTCCTGCGGCTTGGCGTGCTGGGCGGCGCAGGTGCTTTGCTGTACGCCCTGGCCTCCGAGCTCGACCCCGGCGGGCCAATGATTATCTTTGCCACTGCGCTCAGCGTGGTGACGGCGCCGTTCCTGACCGCGGCTTATGTCGCAGGGCTGCTGATGCTGTTCGATAGCCGCCACGGCGCGCGCTTGAATGCCGCGCTGGCGCCAATGGGCAAGCTCGCGTTGAGCAATTACCTGGTGCAATCGGTCGTGATGGCGCTGCTATTCACCGGCTATGGCCTGCGCCTGTGCGGCGAACTGCCGCCAATTGCGGTGATGGCGCTGGTGCCGGCCATCTTCCTCACGCAAATGGCGCTCAGTGCCTGGTGGCTCAGGCACCACACCTACGGCCCTGCCGAATGGCTCCTCCGTGCCATCACCAACTGGCAGTGGATGCCTCAGGAGGCGAGAACCCAGCCGCCGTCGCGGTAGACCTGGTCGTCGTCGAGGTAGACCGCGTCGGTCTGGACGAAAACGTCGACGTGGAAGCGGGCGTCCTTGCGCTTGAACTGCGGCTTCTGGTACTGGCCGTGCTTGGCGCCCAGCGAGAGATGGATGCCGCACATGCGTTCATAAGTGCCGATATCGTCCACCGTGCGTTCGCGCGAAAAGGCGCGGTTCATGCCGAAGCCGAGTTCGCGCACCCATACCTCGCCTTCATGCGCGCGGATGATGGCCAGCATATTGTCGAACTCCGGCGTGCTGTTTTCCGCACCGACCACGCGGCCTTTTTCCACGATCATGGTGATCGGCGTGGCCGGGCGGTTGACGTGGAAAGTGGTGTCGCCGAACACGAAGACCTTGGCGCGGCCGTTGACCGCTTCCAGGTCGCGCGCCTCGGTGAACACTTCGCCGATCGGGAACAGGCCGCCGACATTCTTCATCGCGCTGTAGTCGCCGATGTTCAGCTTGGCTTCTTCAAACGGGGAGGCGAACACCAGCCGTTCGCCGCCGCTGTCCACCACGCCCGACTGCGCGCGCTCGATGCGGGCTTTCAGTGCGTGGCCGACGCCGCGGTAATACGCCGGGTCATATGCCAGTGCATCAATATAGACAAGACCTTGTTCGCCTGGCATGCGCGACAAATGCATATGCTCGATCACCTTCAGGCCGCGCTTGAACAGCTCCATGCGGATGCGGTATTCGTTCAGGCGGAAGCTGGTGGTCTGCACCAGCACCACCAGGTCGCCCGCCTGCAGTTGTTCGAAAGCCGCAAGCACGTCGGCCGCCTGCACGGTGTCGAAGTCGATGAAGCGGCCCTCGGGCAGCGCCGCGCGGTAGGCTTCGGCCAGCACTTGCGACAGCGGACTGCGGTGATCGAACACCACTAAAGCCTGCTGTGGCGCGGCATGTTCGATGGCATGGGCAAGCAGGTCGCGTACATTGCGCGCTGCCGAATCGCGGGCGGCAGGTGGAAAAGCGGTCATTATCAGGCTATAAAGAGGATGAGGCATGCGCATTATACGGCGTGCCGCTGCTTGAACCGGGAAGGGGCGCGAGGTAGAATCGGAAGAATATAGCCGGGGAGAAACATCAATGGGTGTACAGTTTGGCCAGGACCTGCCGCTGCAGCGGCCTGATGAAGCGGATAGCCGTGCGGCCATCTTCGTCCCGACGTCCAATATCAAGGAAGACATCCTGGCCGCTGTCCGCAAGGGCGCGGCGGTGGTCGGCTTCGGCAATCACGACCATACCTTGACCATCTATTACGAAAGCAACCGCTTCAACGAGCCAACGCTGGCCAAGTGGGAGCAAAAGGCGCGCAAGGCATACGACCGCCTGCGCGACAACCTGCCCACCACGTCCAAGATGGTTTGCAAGCCGGACAACTTCGAGCAGATCGGTTACATCAGCAACAAGGGCATCACCATCCGCCGCCGTGCCAGCCTGGATCAGTGGCTCGAGTTCTCGGATGCGCAGGACTCCGCACCGGAAAGCGATAACGTCGCCTTCGCTCCGCCGGCACCGCCCAAAAAAATCGTCGCCGATTAAGGCGCAGTGCTACCATCTGCCCAAGGCCGGTCAATGGACTGGAGGCGGAGGGACGATGCAGGTAAGCTTGTTAGCTGCGGGTGGCGCATTCCTGTTGGTGTTGCTGGCATCCAACGCCGTACGGCGCGCCTTCATGCGCCATGTGCAGGCGCAGGGCGCCGACCTGCCGGCTGCCGACACGGCTGGCTGGCTGCTGTTCTTCGGACTGGCTTTCCTTGCCGCCGCAGTCCTCGGCTTGCTGAACCCTTCCAAATTCCTCAACCTGGCGTTTTGCAGCACCCTGCTGGTGTTTGGCGTGGCCGCGCTGGTCGGTGCCTTCGTCATCGGTCGCCGCTAGCATCTTCCTGCCATGCCACCGGAATGCTGCGGATCTCGTTGCCATTCCACGCCGTGACCAGTCCTTCCACGCGCTTGCCGTCCACCTTCAGCGCCGCCACGTGGTAGCGGTAGTCCGGCCCGAACTGGCGTTCCGCCGCGTGGCGCGCGCGTTCCGCCACCTCACCATGCAGCAGCAGCGACACGGTAGTACACACCATCAGCGACAGCGCGGCGCCGCTGGCGGCGGCCAGGCCCATATGGCGCGGCTTGTGCCCGGCGGCGCGGCGCGCGGCCAGCACGGCCGGGGCGCCAAGTGTCCGGTACAGCCAGTGCAGCAGCACCAGCCAGGTCGCGCTGGTCATGAGGGAGGGCAGGACGCGCGGTTGCAGCTTGAGCTGGGTCAGGGTCAGGTCCACCGGCTGCATCAGGGGCCAGGCCAGCAGCATCACGCCCAGCGCGCACAGGGCAAAGGCGGCAATCCAGCGCACCAGCGACGCCATGTGCAGGCTGCCGAACAGCAAGCCGACTCCGGCTGCTGCGCCGAGCAGGAACAGGCCGGAACGGATCGCCAGCAGGTCGCAGGTGCCCAGCACCACCAGCACCATGCCCGCCCGCTTAAGGATGGGAATGTGCGCGTCCATTGGAGTATTCTAGCGTAACATTTTCAGTATGCTGGAAGGAAAGGAGACACCATGAAAAGCATGATTGCCGTGCTGTTTGCCACCCTCGCGCTGGCCCTGGGCGGCTGCCAGAAACCGGAAGACAAGCGCATTGGCCCGGCGGAGCAGGCCGGCCGCGAAATCGACAAAGCCGCCAGCGAGGCCGGCAAGAAACTGGACCAGGCAGCCAGCAAGGCTGAGGAAAAGCTGGGCCAGGCCGGGGAGAAACTGGACCAGGCGGCCCAGCAAGCAGGCGAAAAGCTGAACAAGGCCACCGAAAAACTCGGCGAAAAAGTGGAACAGGCCGGCAAGGGCATCCAGGAATCGGCCCGCGAAGCGCGCAAGGAAAAGAATTAGTTTCCGGACTTGCTCTTGAGCGGTACCACGTTGGACGGCGGCGGCTCTTCGGGCATGCCGCCCAACACCAGCGTCAGGTCGACGAAGCCGGCGCGCCAGGCCTGTTCCAGGTTCTGTTCGATGGCTTCCATCGAGGTTTGCTCGAAGTTGGAGAAGCCGCGCACGCCGTAGGCGCGGTTGCGGCCATGGGCCTTGGCCAGGTAGAGCGCCATGTCCACCAGGTTGACCGCACGTTCCCAAGGCAGCGGCAAGCCGCCCGGCGCCAGCGGGAACGGGGCAAAGCCGACCGAGACGTTGACATGGATCATATGGTCCTGGAACGGTACCGGTTGCGACGAGACGCAGCTCAGGATGCGGCGCGCGATCTCGTCCACGCCATTGCGCGGGATGGCCGGCAGGAAGGCCAGGAACTCTTCGCCGCCCCAGCGCACAATCATGTCGGTCTCGCGCAGCGCAATGCGCAGGCTCTCGGCAATCATCTTCAGCACCGCATCGCCGGCCGCATGGCCGTAGGTATCGTTGACGTGCTTGAAGTGGTCGACGTCCAGCAGGAACAGGGCGCCGACGATATCTTCACCGTTCGCGCCGCGCCGCTCCACCTGGTTATGCGTGCGCATGTACTCCTGGAAGTGGCGGCGGTTGTACAGCGCGGTAAGCGGATCGAGCGAGCTTTGCGCCTTCAGCTCGAGGTTCTTCACTTCCAGCTGGGCGTTGGCCTGGCGCACCTTGCGGTACAGCAGGCCGACAATCACCGCAGCCAGCGCGAACACCACCGCCAGCAGCCACCAGATGCGCTGCTGCAGGCGGCGCGCTGTCAGTTCCGCGCCCTTGGCCTGGTTTTCGTGCGAGAGCTGTTCGATCTGGCGCTTCTTCTTTTCGGTGTCGTACTTTTCCTGCAGCTCCCACATGGTCTTCTTGCGCTGCGACTCGAACAGTTCGTTCGAAATCTGGCGCTCGCGGTGGTAGGCTTCGACTGCGCCCTGGTAGTCGCCCACGCGTTCCAGCGCCTCGCCATACTCGGTCAACAGGGCCTGCAGCTCCGGCTTGTCGCCGGTCTTTTCAAAGTAAGCCATGCCAAGCGCAAAGGATTTCTTCCCCTCGGCGACCTTGTTGGTTCCCATGTAGGCCTGGCCGGCATTGATGCGGGCAGTGGCTTCGTTGGCATCGTCGTTCGCTTCGCGTGACGCGGCCGAAGCCTCGTTGGCAAAGCGCAGCGCTGCCGCGAAGTCGTGCAGCTTCAGGTTGATATCGGACAGGTTCACCAGCGTGGTGGCGATCATGCGCTTGGCGCCGAGCTTGCGGGTCAGGTCCAGGTTGGCCAGCAGGGCGCGCATGCCGCGCTTGTATTGCCGCGTATCGACCGCCAGGCCGTATTCGGTATTGTTGGCAATCGCCATGCGGCCCGGTGAATTCAGGGCCTCCGATACTTCGAAGGTTTCGCCCAGGGTTTCCCATGCCTTGTCGTACTCGCGCACCTGGGTATAGAACAGGGTGAGGGCATTCAGCGCGCTGGCCAGCGGTACCTTGTCGCTCTCGACTTTTTGTGCCAGTTCCACCGCCGACTGCAGGCGGATCAGGGCCACCGGATAGTTGCCCTGTTCAGCGTAACTCTGGCCGGCCGTAATGGTGGACTGCACGCGCAGCACCATATCGCTGGTGGCGCTGGCGAGCTTTTCCGCCTCGAAGGCCAGCTCGTGCGACACCTGGCGTTCGTTCATCGCCGAGCGTATATACGCTTTGGTCAGCAAGCCTTTGGCGATGATGATCTTGTTGTCTTGTGCGCGGCCGAAGTCGTACAGTTCGTTGGCCAGGGCCAGCGCGACGTCATGCTTGCCGAGGCTGCGGTGTGTCAGGCTGAGCTGGGCCAGGAATTCGGCGCGGGTCAGCGGCGGCGCGGAACGGGCCAGTGGTTCCATCTGCTGCAACTGGACCAACGCCTTTTCGGGGACGAAGCGCACCAGTTCGCGGATCTGCGCAATTTCGCTGTCGAGCGGGGACTGGGCAAACGCAAGGCAGGGCGCAAGGAGGCAAGCGCCGGCCAGAGCTCGGAAGCGCTTGAATATCGTCAAAACCGGAAAGCCTGGCAACTTGAGTCCTTGGGGATCGCATGGGCAGCGTGTGCGATTCATTATATGCCTGTTGCAAGCGGGAAAGCCGCGAGTGGCTCACTATTTTCATAGTAGACGCCAGGACTGTGGGGAAAATACAAGTGGAATTTCTACTTGTGTAACTAGTTGCATAATATTTCCATCCGGACCTCAAATTCGACCGTTCGTCGCATGGCCCGCGCATCGCCGGCAGGGGCCGGATACAGTCCGCCTCACACCCATTCCTGAGGCGAAAACATATGCTCGAACTGCGCAATGTCAGCAAAGCTTTCCGCGACCTGAAAGCGGTAGACGACGTTTCATTGAAACTTGGTAGCGGCGTAGTTGGTCTTGTTGGTCACAATGGCGCCGGCAAGACCACCTTGATGCAGCTGGTCGCCACGTTGTCGAAGCCGACTGCCGGCAACATCCTGTTCGACGGCAAAGACATTGTGCGCAATCCGGATGCGATGCGGCGCCGCCTTGGTTTCCTGCCGCAGGAGTTTGGCGTTTATCCCAACCTGACCGCGCTGGAATGCATGCAGTATTTCGCGGCGCTGAAAGGCGTGCGCGATGCGGCCCGCATCCGCCGCCTGCTGGAACTGGTCAACCTGGCCGAACACGCGCGGCGCCCGGCGGCGTCGTTCTCGGGCGGCATGCGGCGCCGCCTGGGGATCGCGCAGGCGCTGCTGAACGATCCGGACATCCTGATCGTGGACGAGCCGACAGCGGGGCTGGACCCGGAGGAGCGCCTGCGCTTCCGCCGGCTGTTGTCGGAACTGGGCTTCGGCAAGCTGGTCATCGTCTCGACCCACATCGTGCCGGATGTGGAGAGCATCGCCGGCCAGTTGGCCATTATGCGCAAGGGCCGCTTGCTGGCGCTGGAAACGCCGGAAGCCATCCTGCAGCGCGCGCGCGGCCAGGTCTGGCAGGCGAGTGTCGATGCAGCCGATTACGAAGAGCTGCGCAGCCATTTCCATGTGCTGCAGGCGCAGCGCCAGGGGGCGCAGGTGCAGCTGCGCGTCGCGCATCCTGGTCAGCCGCTGCCGGGGGCGCAGGCGGTGGAGCCGACCCTGGAAGAAGCGTTGATGGCGCAGCGCTACGCCCTGTCTGAACCGCTGGCGGAGGCCGCATGAACGCCATCCAGGTCATGGCGCTCAATGAAGTGCGCCTGCGGCTGCGGCGGCGCTCCACATTCGTAGTGCTGCTGGCGGCGCTGGCCTTGTGCTGGCTTGGAATTCCCGATCCCGCCGATGGCATCGCGATGATGATGATCGATAACCAGCGGGTGCTGTACACCAGCCAGGCGCTGGCCTTTGGCAGCGCGCACATCGCCGGCATGCTGCTTGGCCTGGCAGGTTTCTACCTGGTGCGCGGGCGCGTGGCCGACGACCTGCAAAGCGGGATGGGCGCAGTGATCGGCGCTACGGGCGCCAGCAATGTTTTGCTGGTCGTCGGGCGTTGGCTGGGCGGCGTGGCCTACCTGCTGCTGTTCGTGCTTGCATACCTGGGATCCACGCTGGCGCTGCACGCCTTGCGGGGCGAGGGACCGATCCAGTTGCTGGTGTACCTGCAGGCCTATGTGCTGATGCTGCTGCCGATGATCACTTACACGGCCGCTTGCGCGGTCCTGTTCGACAATATCGGCCCGCTGGTCGGCAAACGCGGCGACGTGCTGTTCTTCTTCCTGTGGTGCCTGCAGTTTGGCACCCTCATTGGCGTCACCGAGAGCCCGGACGCGTTGTGGCCGTTGCTGCTTGATTTCTCGGGATTGTCGGTGGCCGTGACGGCACTGCGCGAACACTTTGAGACGACTTCGTTTGTGCTGGGCCGCAACGGCTTCGATCCGGGCGCAGGGACTCTGGTCCTTCCCGAATCCTTGTGGACCCTTAAAGCATGGGCAATCCGGGCGGCGACGCTGTCGCTGTCGCTCTTGCTGCTGCTGCCGGCCGCGCTGTTCTTCCACCGCTACTCGCCGGACCGGGTGCGGCCACGCTCCGCGCGCGGCAACCGCCTGTTGGCGCTGGCGGACCGTGTGCTGCGTCCAGTGGCCGTGGTAGTGCGGCCTTTGCCGGGACTGGCGATGCGCGTGCCGGGCTTTGCGGGCGAGGTGCTGGCGGAGGTGGCGCTGGTGCTGTCGATGTCGCCTTCCGCTGCACTGGTGATGGTCGCGGGCACGGTGGCGGCTGCGGTCGTGGCGCCCCACGCGCTGCCTGGCGTGATGATTGCCGGCGTGGCCTGCTGGGGCGTGGTCGCGTGCGGGATCGCGCCGCGCGACTGGCAGAATGGGGCCGATGCCATGACCGGCGTGCTGCCTGGCGGTGTGGTGAGGCGCTACCTGCGGCAATGGGCGGCCAGCCTGCTGCTCGCCCTCCCGCTGCTGATCGTGGCCTTGCGCTGGTCCCATGAAGCGCCGGTACGCGCGGCCGCGGCGGCCGCTGGCGTGCTCGCTTTGGCGTCAGCCGCCAGCCTGCTGGGCGGCTTGACGCGTGGGGCGCGGCTGTTCCTCGCGTTGTTCCTGTTTACCTGGTATATCGCGCTCAATTCACCGAAGGAGGCGCTGCTCGACCTGGTCGGGTTTAATGGCTCGGCCAACGCCGGCAGCGCGGCTGCGTGGGCGACGGCGGCTTGCCTGGCCTGGGCGGCGGGGTTGGCCCACAGCCGCTGGCGCCACGCTTAGAATTCTTCCCACTCGTCGCCAGCGGGCGCGGCGCTGCGGACGGTGGCTGCGGGCCGCGCCTCCGTCCTGGGCTGTCCGGTCGTGCGCGCGGACTGGCGCGGATCGGCAGGCGCACGTCCGGCGGTGTTGGGCGATGCATGGCTGCCCGCGGTGCGGCCAGTGCGCGACGCCGGCAAGCGTGCCGCTGCCGTGGCAACCGTTGCGGGCGCAGTGCGCGGCGCCGCGGCTTGCCGGGCAGGCATCGTGCTGCTGCCGCCTTGCAGGCGGAAGATGCTGACCGCTTGCGCCAGTGCCTGCGCCTGTTCCTGCAAGCTCTCCGCTGCCGCAGCCGCCTGCTCGACCAGTGCGGCGTTCTGCTGTGTCATGGCATCCATCTGCCCGATCGCCGTGTTCACTTCACCGATCCCGCTGCCTTGCTGTTGACTGGCGCTGGTAATTTCACCCATGATGCCGGCCACCTTGTGAACCGAAGCGACAATGCGCTGCATGGTGTCGCCAGCCGCATCGACCAGGCGCCCGCCTTCTTCGACGCGCGATACCGAGGCGCCGATCAGCTCCTTGATCTCCTTGGCCGCTGCCGCGCTGCGCTGCGCCAGGTTGCGCACCTCCGAGGCCACCACCGCAAAGCCGCGCCCTTGCTCGCCGGCGCGCGCCGCTTCGACTGCCGCGTTCAGCGCCAGGATATTGGTCTGGAACGCAATGCCATCGATCACACCGATAATGTCGCTGATGCGCGCCGAGCTGTCCTTGATCGCACCCATGGTGGCGACCACCTGGGACACCACCTCGCCGCCTTGTGCCGCCACCTGGGCGGCATCGCCCGCCAACTGGTTGGCCTGCTGCGCATTGCTGGCGTTCTGCTGCACGGTATCGGTCAGGTTTTCCATCGCGCTGGCCGTTTGTTCCAGCGACGATGCCTGGGTTTCGGTGCGCGCCGACAGGTCGGCATTGCCGGTGGCGATTTCGCTGGTGGCCACTGTCATCTGGTCGGTGCTGCTGCGGATATTGCCGATCATGGTGGCCAGGCCTTTGTTGATGTGCTCCATCGCCTGCAGCAGTTGGCCGATTTCATCGCTGCGGCTGTTGTCGATGTCCCGGCTCAGGTCACCGCCGGCAATGCACTCGGCGGTATCGATCGCCTGCTGCAGTCCGGAACGGATATAGCGGTAAGCAAACAGCAGGCAAGCCACCGCCGCCAGGACCGACGTGGCCTGCAACGCCTGCGCCAGCAGCTGCGCCCTGTCGAACGCGGCCCTGGCGGCAGCCACTTCGGCGCTGGTGCGCTCGTCGAGCAGGGCCAGGAATTCGTTCACGGGCTGCATGATCCTGGCCTTGTTCTGGTGGTAGGCCTTGTCGTGCATGATGCGGCGCGCCATCTCGGAATCCGGCGGCCCCTCGCGCGTGAAGCCGCCCTTGCCATCTTCGAACTTGCCCTTGACCGCGTTCATCGCGATCACCTCGGTGCGCACCAGTTCATTGGAGTTGGCTTCCGCCTCCTTCAGCTTGGCGAATTCCTGGTCGGTGAAACCGGCACGCTTCATCAGTTCGGACAGGGCGATCGTCTGGCCGGAAGACGGCGGGACTGGCGCGCCGGCGGCCACGAAATCCCAGTAGATGCGCTCGTAGTTTTTGGGGCGCGGTTTCTGGCCGTTGCGGATGGCCAGGATGTCCATGTATTGCTGCTCGTAGCCTGCTTCGCCCGACACCACATAGGTGCGCGCCAGGCGCGTAAGATCGTCCGAGCTTTGCCGCAGTTCGTCGGCCAGCAGGTAGGACTGGTAACGGGAATCCGCAGCTTGCTTGCTCTCGGCCTCCTTGCTGGAGACACGCAGCAGGGCCAGCATCGTCAGCGCCGCCAGCACGACGGTGATGGCAAAGGAAGCAAGGAAGATACGCTTGATGGATAGACTTTTTTGCATGGCATGGTCCCCCCTCAGGGAGACAGCATACCTCGGCTACCAATCGGCCAGTAGTTCTTTTCGTGCGGCAACAAGGTCAGGCCGCGAGCTGTTGCAGGAGATAAAGGCGCTGGTACAAGCCATTATCGATTTGCATCAGTTCTTCGTGCGGGCCTTGCTCCACAATGCGCCCGTGGTTCAGCACGACGATGCGGTCCGCCTCGCGGATGGTGGACAGGCGGTGCGCGATGGCGATGATGGTGACCTGGCCGCGCAACTCATTCAGCGCCACCTGCACGATCTGCTCGGTGTGCGAATCGATGCGCGAGGTGGCTTCATCGAGCAGCAGGATGCGCGGCTTGCCGGCCAGGGCGCGCGCAATGGCAATCAGCTGCTTCTGGCCGGAAGACAGGCGCGAGCCGCCTTCGCTAAGCACGGTGCCGTAACCGTCTTCCATTGCCATGATGAAGTCGTGGCAGTGGGCCGCGCGCGCTGCCGATTCAATCTCCTGCTGCGACAGGCCGCGCCCCATGTCGATATTCTCGCGGGCGGAGGCGGCAAGCAGGAAAGGATCTTGCGGCACCAGCCCGACCTCGGCGCGGAACTGCTCGTTATCGATTTCATCCAGCAGCATGCCGTTCATGCGGATGCTTCCACTTGGGGCAGGGTAGTAGCGCAGCAGCAGTGACAGCAGTGTCGACTTGCCGCTGCCGGTGTGGCCGACGATGCCGAAGAAGGCGCCTTGCGGGATCTGCAGCGACAACTGGTGCAGCACGCGCTGGCCTTCGATGTATTCAAAGTCCAGGGCGCGGATATCGATGGCCGGCGCGCCGTCATCGTTGGCGGCGTGGCGGGTGTGTGCGCCGACGCCGCTGCGGTGCTCCGGCGCACTCTGTTCGCCGAGCAGGATTGCCACGCGCGAGGTTGCCACCACCGATTGCTGCAACTGGCTGAACTGCATGGTGATCTGGATCAGCGGCTCGATGACGCGTGCGATGTAGTTGATGAAGGCGTACAGCACGCCCACTTCCGCAGCGCTCATGTCGCGCTGGCCGAACATGAAGATGACGGAGGCCAGCAGCAGGATGTTCAGCATGTCCAGCGCGGGACGCAGCAGCCAGGCGTTGGCGCGGATTTCTGCCAGGCGCTGGGTGTAATGCTCCGCGTTGGTTTGCGCGAAGCGTTCGCCGAAGCGCTGCTCCGCATTGTTCGCCTGCAGCACGGTCATGCCGCCGATGGATTCCGCGATTTGCGCGTTGATGTCGCTGCGCAGCTGGCGCGCCCGCGTCACGGCCGGTGCGCTCAGGCGCTGGTAGGCCCAGACGATCACCAGCACGAAAGGCAGCAGGGCGACCACGATGGTCATCAGGCGCCAGTCCAGCCACGCCATCGCGGCCACGGTGCCGACCAGGACGATGGTGCTGTCCAGGATCACGAACAGGACCTGGATGTACAAGCCTTTCACGGCCTCGGTGTCGTTGGTCACGCGCGAGACCAGTTGGCCGGTGATGGCGCGGTCGAAGAAGGCCATCGGCAGGCGCAGCACATGGCTGTACACGCGCTCGCGCAGGCGCTGCACCGAGCGCATGGCCACCCCCGACAGGCGCACCAGTTGCAGGTAGCGCACCCAGGTCGCGATCCAGCCGGTCAGCAGGACGCCGCCCAGCAGCAGGGCCATGCGGGGCCAATCCAGGTGTTTGGGCAGCAGGTGTTCATCAATCAGGCGCTTGCCCAGCAAAGGGCCGAGTACTTCCATGCCGGCCGCAAACGCCAGCCACAGCACGGCCCAGCCGAGATGGTGCAGGTCGGGACCGGAAGCTTGTTTCAGGAGGCCGACGGCCTGGCGCGTCTGTTCGCGCGCGCCCTGTTGATCAGGCTGCGTCAAGGCTGGCCTCCAGTTGTTGGTAGCGCCACTGGCTGGCGTACCAGCCGTTCAGCGCGAGCAGTTCTTCATGCGTGCCCGACTCGGTGATGCGGCCATGCTGCAGCACCACGATCTGGTCCGCGTCCACCACGGCGCTCAGGCGATGGCTGGCGATGATGGCGCTGCGCGTCGTGTGGGCACGGCGCAGTTCTTCCAGGTGTTCGAGGATGGCGGTTTCGGTGCCGGTGTCCACCGCCGACAGGGCGTCGTCCAGCAGCAGCAAGTCGTTGTCCGACAGCAGGGCACGTGCAATGGCCACGCGCTGGCGCTGGCCGCCGGACAAGGTGATGCCTTTCTCGCCGACTTCCGTTTCATACTTGTGCGGGAACAGCTGGATGTCGTCGTGGATGGCGGCCAGGTTGGCCGCGCGCTCGACGTCCGCACGTGTGGCGCCAGGCTTGGCCAGCGCAATATTGTCCGCAATCGAAGCCGAAAACAGGAACGATTCCTGCGGCACCCAGCTGATTGCGGCACGCAGCGCCTGCAAGGTGTACTGGTCCAGTGCGTGGCCGCTCCATCTGGCGCTGCCCTGCGTCGGCGTCACCTGGCGCAGCAGCACGCGCAGGAGCGTCGACTTGCCGGAACCGGTTGGCCCGACCAGGCCAAGTGTCTGCCCCGGTTTCAAAGTAAGCGAAATATCGGACAGTGCCGGTTCCTGCTGGCTCGGGTAGGCGAAGCTCACACCGCGCAACTCCAGGTCGCCCGGCGCCACGTGCGGCAAGCTGCCATGATCCTCGATGGTCAGCGGCGCGTCCAGCATCGGCTGCAAGCGCGCGTAGGCAGCGCGGCCGCGCTCAATCAGCGACAGCACCCAGCCCGCGGCAAACATCGGCCAGATCAATTGGCCGAGGTACATGCTGAAGGAGGTCAGCTCGCCGATGGTCAGCTCATTGCGCCACACCAGGAAGCCGCCCAGGCCCAGCGACAAGCCGGTCGCCGCAGTCAGGGTCAGGCCGACCGCCGGCTCATACGCCGCTTCCCAGCGCTGCGCGGTCAGGCTGGCATCGGCAGCGGCACCGGCCAGTTCTTCGAAGCGGTTGCTGCTGCGCTGTTCCAGCCCAAGCGCACGCAGGGTGCGCACGCCGGACAAGGTCTCCTGCACATGATCGTTCAAGGCGCTGAAGCGCTTCAGCGAATCGGCAGAAGCGGTATGGATATGCGACGAGATGCGCCAGAAGGCCCAGGCCATCAGCGGGAAAGGAATCAGCGCAAACAAAGCGAGGCGCCAGTCGACGCCGACCAGCATCATGCCCAGCACCAGCAGCAGCGTCAGCGAGCCATCGAAGCCAGCCAGCATCGCTTCGCCGGCCGCCATCTCGATCGCGTCGATATCGTTGGTAGCCAGCGCCATCAGGTCGCCGGTACGCTGCTTCTGGAAGAATTGCGGACCTTGCAGCGACAGGCGGCGATAGAAACGGGTGCGCAGTTCAACGCCCAATTGATAGGCGGCCGAAAACAGCTTCATGCGCCACGCCACGCGCAAGCCGTAGTTCGCCACGCCCAGGACAAGGAGCAAGCCGATGGCCTGCCACAAAGCGTCGCGGCCAAGCTTGCCCGCCGCCAGACCATCGACCATATAGCCGATCTGGCGCGGGATGCAGATACCGATGATTGCAACGCCGGCCAACATGGCGCCGGCGGCTGCGTAAGGACGCCAATGGCTGCGGACGAAGCCACCGATCAGGCGCGATAAACTCATATGCTCAGAAGGAAAATGCTGCCAAGAGCCTGCAAGCATACCTCAGCGCAGAATTTTTCGCCGAGCGCGCCCCACCGGCCGAGCCCGTGTCACCCTTGGGGTGTGACCCCAGGGTGTGACGCGGGCTCAACTGGATTTATTTGTGGGCTTTGGCGCCGTTGGCGTTGGCGGCTTTGGGGTCGGGGAAGCTGGCGGCGGCTTTGGCTGGCTTGGCGTCGGCTTTGGCTTCGATTTTTACTTCCGGCTTGCTTTCTACTACTTCTGGCTTGGCTTCGACTTTGGCTTCTGCTTTTGGCGCTGGCTTGGTTTCGGCTTTGGCGGCTTTCGGTGCCGGAACTGGAACTGGGGCTGGGGCCGGGGCCGGGGCCGGGGCCGGCGCGGCAATCGGTGCGGCCAGCGTCGGCACTTTCACGGCTTGCTTGCCGGCTTCTTTCAATTGCTCTTGTGCTGCCTGGAACAGGTCCGCCTGGGTCTTGCTGGCAATGCTGAACAGCTCGCGGTTGTAGGCGAACAAGCCGTCGAGGTTCGGCACGCGGGCGCTGCTCTTGGCGAAGAATTCTTGCGGGTCTTTCGCCTCCAGCAGTTCGCGCGCGGCGGCGGAACCTTTTTCAACCGAGGCTTTGGTGGTGCTCAGGTTGAGAGCAATCACTTTCTGCGCGCCGTCGAAGGCAGTGGTGGCGAAGTTGTTGAGGATTTTCAGCTGCGCTTCCAGCTGCGACTTGGTGGCTGCGGAAAATTGCTCGGGAATCGAAAACATATTTTCTCCTGGATCGATGGGAAATGGTGCGCTGCAATAA
>Ga0065165_1000711_pt1 | contig 47122 bp, 47 predicted proteins | sample AraplaMF_Cvi_mMF_FD_63813 | JGI IMG/M metagenome (GOLD analysis project Ga0065165, IMG submission 63813) | Arabidopsis root microbial communities from the University of North Carolina, USA - plate scrape MF_Cvi_mMF (version 2) (version 3) | ecosystem: Host-associated > Plants > Roots >...
CGTGCTGGCGGTCAGCGGTCCCAATCCGTTCCAGGCAGGCACCTTCGTCGACGCGCCGCTGCCCAAGACCCCCAAGTGGAAGATCAACTTCAGTCCGCGCTACGAGTTCAAGCTGGCCAACGGCGGCTCGATCACCGCCATCGGCGACTGGACCTATACCTCCGGCATCTGGAACAACGCCCAGCGCACCTATCTGCTCAGGCGCCCGGCCGTGCAGGTGGTCAACGCCAGCCTGGCCTACGCCGACCCGGGCGGCGCCTGGACCGTCACGGTCGGCGGCACGAACCTGACCGACAAGCGCTACCTGACGACCGGCAACGAGAACATCGCCGCCGGCACGATCTTCGGCACCTACAGCCGGCCGCGCGAGGCCTATGTCCGCCTCGGCGTGACGTTCTAACCCCTGTGGCGGCGCGATCGCCGATCGCGACGACGCGCCGCCTCCCTGTTCCCGAGATCTTCGCATCGAGGCCGATATCGTCATGACCCTGCTCAAGGACCGCCCGACCGCCGAGGCGCCGCCGCCCTTCCTCGCCGACACGATCTGGAGCGACCGCCTGTTCTCGGGCGGCTGGGTCGCCAGCCGGGGCGGACGGCTGGAGGTCGTCGAGCCCGCCACCGGCGGCGTGCTGAGCCGGGTGGGACGGGCCGGGCGCGACGACGTGGCGGTCGCCGCCGCCGCCGCACGCGCGGCCCAGCCGGCCTGGGCGGCCCTGCCGCCGGACGCGAGGCAGGCGGTGCTCCTGAAGGCCGCCGCCCTGCTGGTCGAGAAGGCCGACGAGGCCGCGCCGTGGATCATGCGCGAGACCGGCTCGGTCGGCGCCAAGGCCGCGGTGGAGCTGGAACACGCCGCCGGCTTCGTGCGGCAGGCGGCGATGATGGCGACCGAAGCCCAGGGCCTGCTGCTGCCCTCGTCCGACGGCCGGCTCAGCATGGCCCGGCGCGTCCCGCTGGGCGTGGTGGGCGTGATCTCGCCGTTCAACTTCCCGCTGGTGCTGTCGATCCGCGCCGTGGCGCCCGCCCTGGCGGCCGGCAACGCCGTGGTCCTCAAGCCCGACCCGCGCACGCCGATCAGCGGCGGCTTCCTGATCGCGCGGCTGTTCGAGGCCGCCGGCCTGCCGACGGGGCTGCTGCACGTCCTGCCCGGCGACGCCGAGGCCGGCGACGCCCTGTGCCGCGATCCCAACATCGCCATGATCGCCTTCACCGGCTCCACCGCCGCCGGGCGCAAGGTCGGCGAGGTGGCGGGCGCCCACCTCAAGAAGGTGGCCCTGGAGCTGGGCGGCAAGAATGCGCTGATCATCCTCGACGACGCCGATCCGGACGTGGCCGCGTCCAACGCCGCCTGGGGCGCCTGGCTGCATCAGGGGCAGATCTGCATGACCACCGGCCGCGTACTGGTCCAGCAGGGGCTGCACGACGCGGTGGTCGAGCGGCTGGTCGCCAAGGCCGCCCACCTGCCGGTCGGCGACCCGACCACGGGCCGGGTCGCCCTGGGGCCGCTGATCTCGCAGCCGCAGCTGGACCGCGTCCGCGCCATCGTCGCCGACACGGTCGCGGCCGGTGCGACCCTGGCGGCCGGCGGTCCTGGCGAGGGGCTGTTCTTCCCGCCCACGGTCCTGACGGGCGTGCGGCCCGGGATGCGGGCCTTCGACGAGGAGATCTTCGGGCCCGTGGCGGTGGTCACCGCCTTCGCCGACGACGCCGAGGCCGCCGCCCTGGCCAACCGCGGCGACTACGGCCTGTCGGCCGGGATCATCACCGGTTCGGTCGGACGCGGCATGGCGCTGGGCGAGCAACTGGACGTCGGCCACCTGCACATCAACGACCAGACCGTCGAAGCCGGTCCGCATGCGCCGTTCGGCGGCATGGGGGCGTCGGGCAACGGCAGCCGGATCAGCGGCCCGGCCAATCTCGACGAGTTCACCACCTGGCGCTGGACCACGGTGAAGACCGCCGCCACGCCCTATCCCTTCTAGCCGCGTCCCGCCCGGTCCTGGCTGGGCGGGACATCCAGTTCTACAGTTCCCCGTCTTCGCAGGATCCTTCCATGCAGATCACCGCCGCCGTCCTTCGCAGCCGCTCGGGTCCCTTCGGCCTGGAGGCCGTCGAGCTGGAGGAGCCTCGCGCCGGCGAGGTGCTGGTTAGGGTGGTGGCCACCGGGGTCTGCCACACCGACATGGTCATGCGCGACCAGGACCTGCCGACGCCCCAGCCGGTGGTCCTGGGGCACGAGGGGGCTGGAGTCGTCGAGCGGGTGGGTCCAGGGGTCACCAAGGTCGCGCCCGGCGACCACGTGGTGATGACCTTCAATTCCTGCGGGACCTGCCCGTCCTGCCACGACCACGCCCCGACCTACTGCCACGAATTCTTCCCGCGCAACTTCATGGGCGCGCGGGCCGACGGCAGCTCGGGCCTGTCGCGCGACGGCGAGACGATCCACGCCAACATCTTCGGCCAGTCCTCGTTCGCCACCTTCGCCCTGTGCCACGAGCGCAACGCGGTGAAGGTCTCCAAGGCCGCGCCGCTCGAGATCCTCGGCCCGCTGGGCTGCGGGGTGATGACCGGGGCGGGCGCGGTGATGAACGCGCTGAAGGTCCCCGCCGGACGGTCGCTGGCGGTGTTCGGCGCCGGCGCCGTGGGCCTCAGCGCCGTGCTCGCGGCCAAGGCCTCGGGCGCCGGCCCGATCATCGTCGTCGACATCAACCCCGCCCGGCTGGCCCTGGCCCTGAGCCTGGGCGCCGACCACGCGCTGGACGGCCGCGGCGAGCCGGTGGTCGAGCGGATCCAGGCGATCACCGGCTTCGGCGTCGACTATTCGATCGACACCACGGCCAATCTGAAGGTCATGCGCCAGGCCGTCGACGTGCTGGCGCCGCGCGGGACCTGCGGTCTGGTCGGGGCCTCGAAGATGGGCGACGAACTGGCGCTGGACGCGGTGGCGGTGATGAGCGGCGGCCGGGTCGTGCGCGGCGTGGTCGAGGGCGACGCCGATCCCGACACCTTCATCCCCGAGCTGATCGACCTGCACCTGGCGGGCAGGTTCCCGTTCGAGAAGCTGATCGCCTTCTATCCGCTGGAGCAGATCAATGAGGCGGTGGCCGACGGCGAGGCCGGTCGCGTGATCAAGCCCGTCGTGCGCATGGGCTGACGGAAGCCGCTCGGCCTTCAACGACGGGATGACCCCCGGCTGGCTTGGCCCGAGCCGGCTGGGGTTTTTTACAGATCCAGCACCAGGACTGGCGAGCGCGCCCGCGAACAGCAGGGCGTGAACTGGGTGTTGGCGGCTTTCTCTTCGTCGGTCTGGAAGAGGTCGCGGTGGTCCGGCTGGCCCTCCAGGACCGGTGTCAGGCACGTGCCGCAGACGCCCTGTTCGCAGGACAGCGGCACGAAGACGCCGGCCGCCTCCAGCGCCTGGGCGGCGGTCTGGTCCGGCCCGACCGCGATGAGCTGGCCGGTGCTGGCGATCCGCAGCGAGAACGGCTGGGCTCCGGCCTCCAGGGACGCGGCGGCGAACGACTCCTGGTGGATCTGGGCTTCGGTCCAGCCGCGCGCCCGGGCGCCGGCGACCACGAAATCCATGAAGCCCCGCGGACCGCAGACGTAGAGATGTCGCCGCGACGACGGATTGGCCAAGGCCTGGTCGAGGTCCAGCCGCGTCTCCGGGGCGGCGTCGAAATGGCGCTGCAGCTGGGCGGGGAACAGGGCGCCGGCCTCGTCGAGGAACGCCGCGCGGGCGGCGTCGCGGGCGCAATAGTGCAGGGCGAACGGCTTGCCCAGCGCGGCCAGGCGATGGGCCATGGAAAGGATCGGGGTGATTCCGACGCCGCCGGCCAGCAGGACGAAGTCGTCGCCGTCCTCGTCCAGGGCGAACAGGTTGCGCGGCGGGCCGATCGTCAGGGTCGCGCCCTCGCCCAGGGCCTCGTGGACGACGGCCGAGCCGCCGCGCGACGCCGGGTCGCGCAGCACCGCCACCCGATAGTGCTCGCGCCTGGCCGGATCGTTCGACAGCGAGTACTGGCGGACCAGGCCGTTCGGCAGCATCAGGTCGATGTGGGCGCCGGCCGTGAACGGCGGCAGCGGCGCGCCGTCCAGCGCCACCAGGTCGAGGCGCACGATGTCCTGGGCGACCGTGGCGCGGGACGCCACCCGGACCTGGATCATCATGCCTGCGCCGGGACGGGCGCGGCGCCGAGCGCTTGCTCGGCCGCGATGGCCTTGTCGATCAGCATCCGCGAGCGCACGCCGCCGGCGTCGATGTTCAGCTTCAGCAGGCGACGGTCCGGATGCCGCAGCAGGTTCTGCTGCTGTTGCTCCAGCATCTCCAGGTCCTCGGAGAAGATCTTGCCCTGGCCCTCGCGGATGGTGTCGGTCAGGGCCGCGTCGGCCACCGCGAAGCTGCGGGCCATGCCCCAGAAGTACCAGTGCGAGGTCTCGGTCTCGGGCGTGATGAAATCGACCACGACGCTAGCGGCCTTCTTGTCGGGCGGGGCGGCGTGGCCGCCATGGCCTTCCAGCGCCACCCCGACCTCGATCATGACGTGGCTGGGCAGGGAGAAGCGGCAGATCTGCCAGCGGTCGACGACGGCGTCCTCGGGCAGGCCGGCGCCGCGCAGGGCCATGCGCCAGAAGGGCGGGGCCGAGATCTTCTCCATGAACCGGCTGGTGACGACCTCGTCGCCGTCGAGGCGGGTGGTCACCGGGGCCTCGTCGATCTCCTTCTGGCCGATGCTGCCAGCGTGGACATAGGTCTCGTGCGTCAGGTCCATCAGGTTGTCGACCATCAGCCGATAGTCGCAGGCGATGTGATAGAGGCCCCCGCCATAGGCCCAGTCCGGACTCTCGGCCCAGGGCAGGGGGTGAAGCTTGGCGGGATCGGCCAGTTCGGCCTCGCCGGGCCAGACCCAGACGAAGCCGTAGCGCTCCAGGACGGGAAAGCTGCGGATGGCCGGGAAGCCGGCCACGCGCTGGCCCGGCATCGCGGTCGCGCGACCCTCGCAGCCCATGGTCAGGCCGTGGTAGCCGCAGACCAGTTCGCCGTCGCGCACGAAGCCCAGCGACAGCGGCGCGCCCCGGTGCGGACAGAAGTCCTCCAGCGCCACGACCTGGCCGGCCTTGCCGCGGTGGAACACCATCCGCTCGCCGCAGATCCGCCGGCCCAGGGGCTTGTCGGCGATCTCGTCGGGCGTGCAGGCGACATACCAGGCGTTTCGCGGCCAGGGCGCGGCCTTGGCCGCTGTCTCGGGAGCCATCGTCGTTTCCTCGCGTCGTTGTTCTCGGCTGCTTGGCCTATTGGATCCAATCTTGATCGCAAAACCGGTCACGTCAAGATATTGGATCCAATTGTGAGCTTGTGGATGCGGAAGCCCGTCCGCTAGGGTCGCCGCCATGGAGACGCCGAGCATGAAGCCGGGCCAGCGCGTGATGATGGCCCTTCGCAAGATGATCGCCTCGGGCGAGCTCAAGAGCGGCGAGCGGATCGCCGAGATCCCGACGGCGGCCGCGCTGGGCGTCTCGCGGATGCCGGTGCGCACGGCGCTGCGGTCCCTGGAGCAGGAGGGGCTGGTGGTGCGGCTGGGCGCCCGGGGCTACGCGGCTCGCGGCGTGTCCAGCGCGGGGATCCGCGACGCCATCGAGGTGCGCGGCGTGCTCGAGGGCTTCGCGGCCGGCCGCCTGGCCGAACGCGGGATGCCGCCCGAAACGCGGACGCGGCTGGCCGGCCTGATCGCGGAAGGGGAGGCGCTGTTCGCGGCGGGCCGGCTGAGCGCCGAGGACCTGGACCGCTACGGCGCCTACAACCTGGCCTTCCACGACGCCCTGGTCGCCGCCTCGGGCAATGCGGCGGTGGCGACCGCCCTGGCGCGAAACAGCTTCGAGCCCTTCGCCGGCGCCGGGGCGATGGCGCTGGACCTCGCCGACCTGGCGGCCGAGTACGACCATCTGCTGGCCGCCCACCGCCAGCACCAGGCGGTGTTCGACGCCATCGCGCGCGGCGACGCCGAGGCGGCGGAGCGGATCATGCGGGACCACGCCTTCGCGGCGATCCGCAACGCCAAGGTCTTCGAGGCCGCCGCCGGCGCCGGCCGCCCGCTGGCGGCGGCGCGGACCATCCGGTCCGACTGATCGCCGCCGGGCGCCGGGGCTTGGAGGGGGCGTCCGGCTTGTTGTAATGTCGCCAGGGATACAGTTTGCTTGGCGTCCTAATTCGGGGCGACGCGAGGGGTCATGGAAGAAATCACCGCTTTCGGCGCCTTGGGCCAGCGATTGGGCTTGCAGCTCCACTATGCGGACGTGCGCGCCATGGCGGGACTGGCGGGGCGCCTGGCGCCCCTGAAGGTCACGCCGGCGCGGGCCACGGCGATCGTCTATATCGCGCTGCACGCCGGATGCGACCAGACGGCCCTGGGCCGCGCCCTGGGCGTCAACCGGGCCAGCACGATGAAGGCCGTCGACGAGCTGGAGATCCTGGGCGCGATCGAACGCCGTCCTGGTCGCGACCGCCGCACCAACGCGCTGCATCTGACCGCCGCCGGCGAAACCCTGCGCGAACGGATCGAGCAGGAGACCCTGGCGCACGACCAGGAAGCCTTCGCCAGCCTGACGGCCGCCGAGCGCTCCGAATTCAGCCGACTGCTGGCCAAGCTCCGATCGGTCGACGCCCGTCTCGAACCGGCCTGACGGGGCGAAGCAGTCTTTAAGCGTCTGAAGGAAGGTCCTTGGTGGAGCCGAGGGGAATCGAACCCCTGACCTCCTCATTGCGAACGAGGCGCTCTACCATCTGAGCTACGGCCCCAAGGAAGCGCGGAGATACGTTGGGGCGGCGGCCTCGTCAAGCGCTCGGTTGGCTCCGTCGGCGGCCTTTGCTTGCCAGGGCCGCCGAGGCGCGGCAAGAAGCGGTGTCACTGGACGGGAAGCTCATGGTCGACATCCTCAAGTTCGTCTTCTTCATCCTGGATGCGCTGCTGGGCCTGCTGTGGTGGGCGATCATCGTCTCGGCCGTGCTGAGTTGGCTGGTGGCGTTCGACATCATCAATCTGCGCAATCGCGCGGTCTATCAGATCAGCACCTTCCTCGACCGGGTCACCGACCCGGTCCTGCGGCCGTTCCGGCGGATCATCCCGCCGCTGGGCGGCGTCGACATCAGCCCGATCATCGTGCTGCTGATCATCACCGGCGTGCGCGCCATCCTCCTGCCGGGCCTGCTGCGGACGCTGATCGGCCTGAGCGGCGGTTACTACTAGCTCATGCGCCTGGCGGTCCGCCTCACCCCGCGCGGCGGGCGCGAGGCGATCGACGGCTGGGCGGCCGACGGCGACGGCCGGCCCTATCTGAAGGTGCGGGTCGCGGCCCCGCCGGTCGAGGGCGCGGCCAATGCGGCGCTGATCGCCTTCCTGGCCAAGACCCTGGGCGTGCCCCGGTCGTCGGTGACGCTGGCCTCGGGGGCCGGGGCGCGGCTGAAGCTGATCGACATCGCCGGTTGCGACCCGTTGTCGCTGGAACGCGCGCTGGGCCGTCCGCCCGAATCCACGCGATGAAACGCCCGGACAAGGCCTGAGCGGAAATCTCAGCTTGACCGCCGCCCGCGCCTGGAAATGCCCGCCTGGACCCGGAATGGGGGCAGGTTTCGACGGTTCCGGCCGAAAAAGGCGTGAGCGAACCCTGGTTTTTCATCCCCTCTTAGCGACGATGTTTCATGCTATGGGCTCTTGGTCGCGGGCGGGGGTCGCGCGGCGCGGGGGGCGGCGTGGGCGACGAACGACATCGGTCGGGAGAGGTGAGGGTGGCGCTCGCGCGGCGCGGCAACCTCCATCTGCGCGTCGTCGCCACGGTGATGATCGCCTTCATCCTGCACGTCTTCATGAACGCGGGCTGGGTCTGGCTGTGGGCCGGGACCTACGCGGCCGCCCAGCTGGTCGAGCTGGTCCTGATCCGCCAGCTGCTGCGCCGGCCCCATCCCGGCCGCGCCCTGCGGCTGGCCGTGGCGGCCATGCCGGCGATCACCTCGATTATCTTCGGCTTCCTGTCCGTGCCGCTGTTCGCCTCGGCCGTGCGCTTCGCCCCGACCCTGGGCGGCCTGCTGCTGGCCGGAGCCCTGTTGAACGTCATCGTCGTCAATTCCAGCCTGAGGTCGGCGACGATCTCGGCCGCCGCCCCGCACGTGGTCTACCTGCTGATCGCGCCGTTCGTGGCCCGGGCGGCCAATCCGCAGGCGCCCCTGGCCAACGCCCTGTGGTTCGGCGTGCTGCTGCTGATCGTCTCGGTGTTCGTGGCCGCCCGCACCCTGGAGCGGGCCCTGCGGGCCGAGGCCGCGGCCAAGGAAGAGGCCGAGCGCCGCCGCCACGAGGCCGAGGAGGCCGTCGCCGCCAAGTCGGCCTTCGTGGCGATGATCAGCCACGAGTTGCGCACCCCGATCAGCGCCATCCTGGCCGGGGCCGCCCGCCTGCACAGCGACGCGCCCGACGCCGCCTCCAAGACCCATGCCCAGCTGATCGGCGACGCCGGGGCGATGATGCGCACCCTGCTTAACGACCTGCTGGACCTGTCGCGTCTGGACGCCGGGCGGATGGCGGTCGAACAGGCCCCGTTCGACCTGCGCCAGGCCATGGCCGACACCCTGCGCCTGTGGCGTCCCGACGCCCACAAGAAGGGCCTGCGTCTGCGGGTCGAGGGCGCGGCCCATCTTCCGCGGTGGGTGGCGGGGGATCCCCTGCGGCTGCGCCAGGTGCTCAACAACCTGCTGTCCAACGCCATCAAGTTCACAGGGCGGGGAGCGGTCACCGTGCGGCTGGCCGCCCGCGAGGCCGGCGATCATCTGGTGTTCGAGGCCGTCGTCGCCGACACCGGCCGGGGCCTGACCGAGGACGAACTGGCGCGGCTGTTCACGCCGTTCGACCAACTGGCCGCCAACGTGGCGCGCGAGCACGGCGGCTCGGGCCTGGGCCTGGCGATCAGCCGCGAGCTGGCCCGGCTGATGGGCGGCGACCTGACGGTGACCAGCAAGCCCGGCAAGGGCTCGCGCTTCCGGCTCGAGGTCCGGCTCGGGGCCGCCCAGGCGCCGGACGTCCGGGCCGGCGGGATCATCGTCGAGGGGGCGCGGGTGCTGGTGGTCGACGACCACGTCGTCAACCGCCGGGCCATCGAGCTGGTGCTGCAGTCGTTCGGCATCCAGCCCACCCTGGCCGAGTCCGGCGAGCGGGCCCTGGAACTGCTGCGGTCCGAGGTGTTCGACGTGATGCTGATGGACGTCTACATGCCCGGCATGGACGGCCGCGACGCCACGCGGCAGCTGCGGGCGGCCGATGGCCCCAACCGCGACATCCCGGTGATCGCCGTCACCGCCTCGGCCACCGCCAAGGATTGGGACGCCTGCCGCGCCGCCGGCATGGACGCCCACGTCGCCAAGCCGATCGATCCCGGCCAGCTGCATGCGGCGCTCAGCGAGGTGCTGCGGGCGGGCGCGGACAGGGCGGCGGCCTAGGGGGTTTTCCGCGGCGCGGTCTCTTCCAGCAGCCTCGCCAGCCGCTCCCGCAACGCCCCCTGGTCCTTCATCTGGCACTCCCACACCGTCTCCACCCGCCAGCCGGCGGCGGCGAGGTCGGCGCGGTTGCGGGCGTCGCGGGCCACATTGCGCGCCACCTTGGCCAGCCAGTAGTCGCGATTGGCCTTGGGCGCCCGCGAACCCCGAGGGCAGTCGTGGCCGTGCCAGAAGCAGCCGTGGACGAAGATCGCCAGCCGTCGGCCCGGCATCGCCACGTCGGGCGAGCCGGGCAGATCCTTGCGGTGCAGGCGGTAACGCGCGCCCAGCCCGGTCAGCAGGCGGCGCAGCAGCAGCTCGGGCCGGGTGTCCCGGCTCTTGACCCGGGCCATCACGGCCGAGCGCTTGGCGGGGTCGAAGACGTCGGTCATGACGCCCTAACGCCCCCGCCGCCGCGGCGGATCAAAGGCCCTCGAACAGCGCCGTCGACAGGTAGCGCTCGGCGAAACTGGGGATGATCGCCACGATCAGCTTGCCGGCATAGTCGTCGCGCATGGCCAGGTCGAAGGCGGCGGTCAGGGCCGCGCCCGAACTGATGCCGACGGGCAGGCCCTCGGTCGAGGCGGCCTTGCGGGCCATGGCGAAACTGTCGTCGTTGCTCACCTGGATGATCTCGTCGATCACCCCGCGATCGAGGATGCCCGGCACGAAGCCGGCGCCGATGCCCTGGATCTTGTGCGGGCCGGGCGCGCCGCCCGACAGCACGGCCGAGGCCTCCGGCTCGACGGCGACCATCTTTACCGACGGCTTGCGGGCCTTCAGCACCTGGCCGACGCCCGAGATGGTGCCGCCGGTGCCGACGCCCGAGACCACGGCGTCGACGGCGCCGGCCGTGTCGTTCCAGATCTCCTCGGCGGTCGAGACGCGGTGGATCAGCGGGTTGGCGGTGTTCTCGAACTGCTGGGGCATTACCGCGCCGGGGGTGGCCTCGATGATCTCCTGGGCCCGGGCCACGGCGCCGCGCATGCCTTTCTCGGCCGGAGTCAGCTCAAGCTTGGCGCCCAGCAGCAGCAGCATCTTGCGGCGCTCGATCGACATGCTCTCGGGCATGACCAGGGTCAGCTTGTAGCCCTTGGCGGCGGCCACGAAGGCCAGGGCGATGCCGGTGTTGCCGCTGGTCGGCTCGACGATCACGCCGCCCGGCTTCAGCAGCCCCTTGGCCTCCAGATACTCGACCATCGCCACGCCGATGCGGTCCTTGACCGAGGCCAGCGGGTTGAAGAACTCCAGCTTGGCCACGACCGTGCCCTTGGGCTTCAGCTCGGCGGTCAGGTTGGGCAGGCGGACCAGCGGCGTGTCGCCGACCGTGTCGAGGATCGAATCGAAGATCTTGCCGCGGCCGGCGCGCTTGAACCGCGCGGCGTCGTAGATCGAGGAGGCGTCATCCATGGGAAGTCTCGCTTGGGTGTGGCGTTGGCGGCGTGGGCCTAACCCACCTTAGGCCGTGGGATTTGGCGTGTCAGCGGCTCATTCGGCCGCGAGCGGCGCAGTTTTCCTGAAGGCCAGAGGAGTCAGAAGCCCCTCGGCCAGCCAGCGCACGACCGGGGCGGCCACGCCGTCTCCGATCACATGCAGGCCGGCGGTGGCGCTGCGGGGCAGGCGGTAGCCGTCGGGCAGGCCCATCAGGCGGGCGCCCTCGCGCGGGCTGAGCAGGCGCGAGCGCACCCGACCCTTGTCGATGACCAGCAGGGTCTGGCGGGACGAGCCGCCACGCGGGGTGCGCAGGCAGCCGGCCAGGCCGTCGAACCGCACCTCGGCCCGCTGCTCGCCGCCGCGCATGCGCCGAAAGACCGCGCCGACCGCGCGCTCGCCGCTTTGGACCCTGGCCTCGACGGCGGCGCGGTGGGCCGGAGCCATCAGGTCGAGCAAGGTCTGGGTGGTCTCGTCGGTCCGCCAGGCGGCCTGGTCGTCGGGTTCGAGCAGAGCGGAAAGATTGGTGTTGCGGGCCGGCGGGGCGGCAAGGCCCCACCAGGTCCACAGGGCTTGCAGGTCGGCGGGCAGGCGGGCCTGGGCCTCGCGCACGGCGCGGGTCTGGAACGGGCTAGGGCCGGCCAGACCGTCGACCGGCAGGCGGGTGGCGATCACGAACACCCGCGGCCGCGACTGCGGGACGAAGCGGGCGGCGTCGATCTCCAGCGCCCCGAAGCGATAGCCCTGGCCGGCCAGGGCGCGGCACAGGGCGGTGAAGTCGGCGCCGCCGTGCGAGGTCAGCAGGCCGACGACGTTCTCGACCACCACCGTGTCGGGACCGCGGCCCTCGGCGGAGAGCGCCTCCATCAGCCGCCAGAAGCCGAAGAAGGCCGAGGAGCGGCCGCCCTGCAGGCCTGCTCGCGCGCCGGCCAGGCTGAAGTCCTGGCAGGGGCTGGAGGCCCAGGCCAGGTCCGCCTGTCCGGGCAGGTCGGCCGGCGCGATCTTCCACACGTCGCCTTCGTGGAAGTGTCCCGCCGCGTCCGGATGGTTGTCGCGATAGGTGGCGGCCTTGACCGGGTCGAAGTCGTTGGCGAAGGCGCAGGTCCAGGCCTCGCCCAGGCCCAGGCGCGCCATCCCGCCGCCGGCGAAGAATTCGTAGAAGACAGGTCCGGGCGGGGCGTTCCGATTCATCGCGCGGGAGTCTAGCGTGAGCCGCCCGTCCGAGGATAGCGCCGCCATGCTCCGTTCCGCCGCCGCCGTTTGCCTGATCCTGAACCTCGCCGCCTGCGGGCAGGCGCCGATGGGGGCGTCCGAGGGCGCGTCGAGCGCGCCGGCCGACGCCCCGGCCTCGGCGCCGCCCGGACCGGACTTCTCCGGCGACTTCGACCTGGTCGGGACCGAGCCGTTCTGGGGCGGCAAGATCCGCCGGGACGGCCTGAGCCTGACGCGGGCCGGCCAGGCGGAGGTCGCGTCCGCCAACACCGGCGTGCGTGTCGAGGGCGATGTCGGCGTCTGGGGCGTGGGCGGTCTGGTGCTCAAGTTGCGGCCCGAGCCCTGTTCGGACGGCATGTCGGACCGGCGGTACGGCTATCGCGCCGAGGTGACGATCAACGGCCAGGTCCTGAGGGGCTGCGCGGCAAGGCCGGAGGACCTGGCGCGCCAGCCGAGGCCTTAGGGGGCGGGGCGACCTCACAGTTGCCATCCCGGAAAGCGCGCAGCGCTTGCCCGGGATCCGGGTGAACCGCACCGCCTGAGCCCAGTCCCCTGGGTCCCGGACAGCCTCTGCGAGGCTTCCGGGATGACAACCGTTGGGGGCTCTGACGCCTGGCGTCTCGCGGGCGTCGAAGCCTAGTGCCCCACGTCCATCAGCTCATAGTGGCCGCGCGCGTCGAGGTTCTGGCGCACGCTGCCGGGCACGGGCAGCAGCAGGCCGATCGAGACGGCGGCGACGGCGGCGAGGGCGAAGAGGGCCTTGACGGGGGAGGTCATGGCGGCGGGTCCTGTTGACGATCTCCGCCGGGATGGGCGGTCAATCGGCAACAAAGATGGTTGCGGTTGGGCGGTGTTCAAGAGGGGCGCCGGCGCGCGACGCGAAGTTCGCCGATTGTCGAGCTGGAGGGCAGGGGTGGGACGCCGGCGCGCGCGAACCATGGTAGAGCTCGACGGAACCTTGGGGGAGGGGCATGTGACCGCCGAAGAGACACTGGAAGCCGGGGCGCGTGGCGCGCGCCGTTTCCTTCGCGGGCCCGTGGCCGGATGGATGGGCTTGGCGGGCTTGGGCGCGGGGCTCTGCGTCGGGGGCCTGGTCCTGGCCTCGCGGCTGACGGCGATCCCCTATTGGCAGATTCCCTTCATCACCTCGATCGCCCTGGTGATGGGCGCGCCGGAATCGGAGCCAGCCCGGCCGAGGGCCTTGATCGGCGGACATCTGGCCTCGGCGGGCGTCGGCTATCTGGCGCTGCTGGCCGGCGGCCCTTCGCCGACCCTGGCGGCGATCGCGGTGGGACTGGCGGTGGTCGTCATGCTGCGCCTGAGGGTCTTCCACCCGCCGGCGGCCGTCGACGCCTTCCTGGTCGTGAACCTCGGCCTGAAGATCGGCTATCTGTTCGAGGTGATCCTGCCGGGCGCGATCCTGCTGGCCGGTTTCGCGATCGTCTGGCGGAAACTGTCCGACCTCGTGGCGCCTCGGCCGGGCGAAGAGGCCGAGCAGGGTTAGGGGCGCGCGCATCCGCGCCCCTAACCCTTCGTCGCCTAGAAGATCTCGAACAGTCCGGCCGCCCCCATGCCGCCGCCGATGCACATGGTCACCACGCCCAGCTTGGCCTTGCGGCGCTTGCCTTCCAGCAGCAAGTGGCCGGCGCAGCGGGCGCCGGTCATGCCGAACGGGTGGCCGATGGCGATCGAGCCGCCGTTGACGTTGTACTTCTCCGGATCGATGCCCAGGCGGTCGCGGCTGTAGAGGCATTGGCTGGCGAAGGCCTCGTTCAGCTCCCACAGGTCGATGTCGTCGACCTTCAGGCCGTGGCGTTCCAGCAGGCGCGGCACGGCGAACACCGGGCCGATGCCCATCTCGTCGGGTTCGCAGCCGGCGATGGCGAAGCCCTTGAACAGGCCCAGGGGCTCCAGGCCGCGGCGGGCCGCCTCCTTGGCCTCCATCACCACCACGGCGGCGGCGCCGTCCGACAGTTGCGACGCGTTGCCGGCGGTGACGAAGTTGCCCGGACCCTTGACCGGCTCCAGCTTGGCCAGGCCTTCCAGGGTGGTGTCGGGCCGATTGCACTCGTCCTTGGTGACCACGTAGTCGACCAGGCTCTCTTCCTTGGTCTCCTTGTTGACCACCTTCATCTGGGTGGCCATCGGCACGATCTCGTCGTCGAACAGGCCGGCGGCTTGCGCGGCGGCGATCCGCTGCTGGCTGCGCAGCGAATATTCGTCCTGATATTCGCGGCTGACGCCGTAGCGCTTGGCGACGATGTCGGCGGTGTCGATCATCGCCATCCACAGGGCCGGCTTCTCGCGCATCAGCTTGTCTTCGGTGATGTGGAAGCGGTTCATGTGGCCGCCGCCCTGGACCAGCGAGATCGACTCCACCCCGCCGCCGATGGCGACCGGCGCGCCGTCGTTGCGGACATAGTTGGCGGCCGTGGCGATGGCCTGCAGGCCCGACGAGCAGAAGCGGTTGACGGTCTGGCCCGAGGTGGTGACCGGCAGGCCGGCCCAGATGGCGGCGTTGCGGGCGACGTTCATGCCGGTGGCGCCTTCGGGGCCGCCGCAGCCCAGCACGACATCCTCCACTTCCGGACCGTCCAGCTTGGCGCGCGACACGGCGTGCTGGATGGCGTGGCCGGCCATGGCCGCGCCGTGGGTGTTGTTGAACCCGCCGCGGTTGGACTTGGCCAGGCCGGTCCGGGCGTAAGAGACGATGACCGCTTCGCGCATGGGCGCACTCCCCTTTAAACGTTAGTTTGAATTGGGGTCACCCTAGACCGGGATTTCCGTCGGCGAAAGGTCACGCGAACGTAAAGCAAGGCCGAGCCGAAAAGCCGGTCTATGGCCGGTAGCGTTAACATTTCCAGGAAAAGCCTCAAAGCTTGACCATGGATCGACGTTCCCGGAAAGACCATCGCGGCATTGTTGCGTCTATCTCACGCTTCCTGCGAAAGATCCCATGTTTCTAAGATCCTGTTTGCTTTGGTGTTGACTTTCAACGATTCGGCCAAGAACGCTCAGGTTGTGGCCAAGGATTGAAAATCCGGAGGGCCGCCAGGATTGTGGAACCGGAGGAACACATGCGTCTTGTGACCCATCGCCGAGGGGCGCGACACGCGCTGCTGGCCGCCGCCTCGCTGGCGGCGCTCGTCGTCCCGCCGGCGGTCGCCTCCGCCCAGCAATCGAGCGACACCGTCGAGGAACTAATCGTCACCGCCACCAAGCGCGACGCCACGATCCTGGACGTGCCGTTCTCGATCAACGCCCAGAGCCAGGCCGACATCCAGAAGTCCGGCGCGGTGACGCTGGAGGACCTGTCGCGCAGCGTCGCCGGCCTGACGATCCAGAACCTCGGCCCCGGCCAGAGCCAGGTGTCGGTGCGCGGCGTCTCGGCCGGCCAGGTGGTCCGCGACCAGCCTGGGGTCAAGGAGCAGGTCGGGGTCTATCTCGACGAGTCGGTGATCTCGCTGTCGCTGTTCACGCCGGACATCGACCTGTTCGACCTGAACCGCGTCGAGACCCTGCGTGGGCCGCAGGGCACGCTGTTCGGCTCGGGCTCGGTCGGCGGCACCATCCGCTACATCACCAACCAGCCCAAGCTGGGCGCTCACGAGGGCGTGGTCGAGGGCAATTTCAACGTGCTGCGGAGCGGCGACGTCGGCGGCTATCTGAAGGGCGCGGTCAACCTGCCGCTGTCGGACAAGGCCGCCCTGCGGGTGGTGGGCTATGACACCGAGTACGGCGGCTTCGTCGACGCGCTGGGCGAGGGCGGCGCGCGCAAGAACAACGTCAACGACGGCTATCGCCGCGGCGGCCGGGCGTCGCTGCTGTTCCAGCCGACCGACGACATCAAGATCACCCCGCGCCTCGTCTATCAGAAGATCCACGCTGGCGGCTTCAACCGCCAGGAATCCTTCAACCTGTTCGCCAACCCGTTCACCACCACCCGCCCGGCCATCACGATGGGCGAGCGCGAGCAGTACCTGCTGCTGGACGAGAGCTTCGACGACAAGACCTTCCTGGGCGACCTGACCGCCTCGTTCGCCTTCGACGGCGTCGAGCTGACCTCGGTGACCAGCTATATCGACCGCAAGATCGCCGTGAACCGCGACGCCAGCGCCCTGACCGGCAGCGTGTCGGTCGACCTGGGCTTCCCGGCGGCGGCGGTGACCCTGCCGTCCAAGCTGGTCGACACCACCGATCTCGAGCAGTTCACCCAGGAGGCGCGCCTCAGCTCGAACAACGACAGCCCGTTCCAGTGGCTGGTCGGCGCGTTCTATTCCAAGGTCGACCGGGTCTATAACCAGCGCCTGCCGACGCCTGGCTACGACGCCTATACAGACGCCACCCTGGGGGCGGGCACCTCGGCCGCCGTGGCCAACGGCTTTCCGGCCAATTCGCCCTACAACGCCTCGCTGCCCTACAACATCAAGCAGAAGGCGGTGTTCGGCGAGGCCAGCTATGAGATCGACAAGCTGACGATCACCGCCGGCGGCCGCTACTACGACTTCAGCGAGAAGCGCCGCTTCACCTCCGGCGGCCTGTTCGCCAACGGCGACGACCAGGTCGACAAGACCTCGTCCGACGGCTTCACCCCCCGCGTCCTGGTCAGCTACAAGGCCACGCCGGGCCTGACCTTCAACGCCCAGGCGTCCAAGGGCTTCCGGCTGGGCGGGGTCAACGATCCGCTGAACCTGCCGCTGTGCACCCCGCAGGACGCGGCGATCTTCGGCGGCTTCCAGTCGTATGACGACGAGACGCTGTGGAACTATGAGGGCGGGGTGAAGTCGCGGTTCGGCGGCGTCACCTTCAACGGCGCGGTGTTCTACACCGACATCAAGAACCTGCAGACCACGCTGGACGCCGGCTCGTGCTCGTCGCGCGTGGTGTTCAACGTGCCCAAGGCCCACACCAAGGGGATCGAGGGCGAGCTGTCGGCCCGCGTGGCGCCGGGCCTCGACCTGCGCGTCTCGGGCAGTCTGCTGGAGGCCGAGTTCGACTCCACGGTGCGCGACGGCACGGGCGCGGTGATCGGCGGCATCCGCGAAGGCAACCGCCTGCCGTCGGTGCCCAAGTTCCAGATCTCGGTCAGCGCCACCTATACGCGGACCCTGACCGCGACGATGGACGGCTATGTCACCGCCTCTTACCAGCACGTGGGCAACCGCTTCACCCAGGCCAGCGACCAGGAGAACAACCCGCGCTCGTTCGTCTCGGGCCTGCCGTTCGGCGGGGCCACGGGCAACGACGCCACGGTGCTGAACCTGCAGCTGCCCAGCTACGACATCATCAACCTCAGCGCCGGCCTGCAGATGGACAACGGCCTGGACATCATCGCCTATGTCAACAACGTGGCCGACGAGAACGCCCTGCTGTCGTTCGATCGCGAGCGCGGCGGCCGGGCCCGGCTGGGCTATTCGATCGGCCAGCCGCGCACGGCGGGCCTGACGATCCGCAAGTCGTTCTAGGCTTCGATATCGATCCGGGGCGGCCGGGAGACCGGCCGCCCTTTCTATTGGCCCGCCGCCTTGGCTTCGGACAGGAAATCGGCGTGGCGGTGGATCATCTTCCAGGCCCCGTCTTCGCGTCGGAAGATCTCGGTGACGCGCAGGTGCATCTCGGCCGGCTCGTCCCGGCCGACGAACCGCACGGTGGCGTGCTGCAGGCCGGTCCAATAGGCCAGGTCGCCGTCGGCCTGGCTGTGCAGGATCTCCAGTGTCGTCTCGCCGCCGGCCGCCATGCTCCGGGCGCCGCGGGCGTTAACGGCGGTGACGTGGCCCGCGCCCTCTTCGCGTCCGCCGCCGGGCGGGAAGAAGGTGGCCGGATTGGCCTGAGCGGCGATCTCGCTCAGCGGCCCGGCGTCGCCGTTGACATAGGCCTGGGCGACACGCCGGCGCTGGTCGAGGAAGGTGGTGAAATCGTCCTGGTCGCTCATGGGATCCTCCTGCGTCACGCCCACAACGCGCGACGGGGGCGAACGGACCCTAGGAGGCGCTGACCAAAAGCGCTTGTCGTCCCGGACGAGCGCGCAGCGCGAAGATCCGGGACCGACGCCCGGGCGCATGCGCTTCCGGCGGTCCCGGATCTGCGTCCGGCTTGGCCGAGCTTGTCCGGGATGACAGCTTTCTTCGCGGCGATCCTTATGTGAATACCATTGGCTTCCGGAGACCAGGTTCTCTAACGCGGCAGCACCGTCAGCCCGTCGGGCAGTTCGTTGGGGTCGTCCGGCCGAGGCGGCGCGTGGGCGGCGAGGATGGCGCCGGTCCGGGCGATGGCGGCCACGAAGCCGTCGGCGACGGCCCCGCGCTTGAGACCCGCGACCAGGTCGGCCACCACCTCGTCCCAGACCCCGCTGGGCGCGGCGGCGTGGACGCCCTCGTCGGCGATCACCTCGACCCGGTGCTCGGCCAGGGCGGCGAAAATCAGCACCCCGGTGCGCTCGCGGGTCAGGTGCAGGTCCTTGGCCAGGAAATAGTCCAGCGCCGCCTGGCGGACCCGGGCCTTCTTGACCGCGGCGGGGATCAGGGCCCGGCGCACGGCGGGGATCCAGACCAGGGCGGCGACCACGGCGAAGATCGCCGCCTGCAGGCCGATATAGGTCAGCAGGGCCGAGAGGATGGCCACGTCCTGGGCCGCGGCGTGGCCGATGCTCCAGCCGCCGAACAGCCGGCTCAGCATCTCGGGCCGGAAGCCGGCCAGCAGGGCCAGGGCCGGCAGCAGCAGGGCCGCGCCGGTCGCCCAGATCAGCGGGACCGCGCGGTCGTCGCCAACCTCGGGGGCCAGCACGCAATAGATCTCGCCGGCGGTGGTCTTCTCGGCCTCGGCCACCGCCCGGGCGATGCGGACCTGGTCGGCCTGCGAAAGCGTCTGCATCACCAGCTCCCCGAAGATCCGCCGCCGCCGAACGAGCCGCCGCCGCCGGAGAAACCGCCGCCGCCGCCATCGCCGCCGCTCCAGCCGCCGCCTCCGCCACGGCCGCCGCTGAGCATGCCGTTCAGGATGATCCAGGGCAGGGCGGGGCCCAGGCCGCCACCGCGCCGCCCGCGGCGGCCGAACACCTGGCTCAGCACCACAATGACGACGAACAGGATCAGCAGGGCCAGGATCGGCGAGGCGCCGGCGCCGCGCTGGGCCTCCTCGGAGACCTTGAAGGCCTGGGCCGCCTTGGCCTTGGCCTCGTCGTCGGGCAGGGCCAGCTGGGCGATGACCGCGTCGGTCCCGGCCGTGACCCCGCCTTCGAGATCGCCGGCCTTGAACTTCGGCAGGATGGCGGTCTGGATGATGACGCTGGACAGGGCGTCGGTCAGGATCGGCTCCAGGCCGTAGCCGACCTCGATGCGCACCTTGCGCTCGTTGGGGGCGACGATCAGCAGGGCGCCGGTGTTGGTTCCCTTCTGGCCGATGCCCCAGGTGCGGCCCAGCTGATAGCCGTAGTCCTCGATCTCGTAGCCCTGCAGGCTGGGCACGGTGGCCACCACCAGCTGGCGGCCGGTGGTCTTTTCCAGGTTCTCCAGCTTGGTCGTCAGCTCGGTCTCGACCTGCGGCGACAGGATGTCGGCGCCGTCGACGACGCGGCCGGTCAGGGCCGGGAAGGTCGGGGCGGCGGCCAGGGCTGGGAGGGCGAAGATCCAGAGCGCCAGGAAGGCGAGCACATAGAGCCTCACCCGCGCAGCGGGGGAGGTGGCGCGATGCGGATACGCATCGTGACGGAGGGGGCGTCGAGCGGGCGCATTGCGGCGGCCGGACGCCCCCTCCGTCCGCTGCGCGGCCACCTCCCCCGTTTCACGGGGGAGGAGAGATGCGCGCGCCGCGCCCACCTACTGCGCCGGGCCGGGCTGGGTGTTGACGGCCGGCGCGGCCGGGGCGTCGAAGTTGACGTTCGGCGCCGACTGGGCGTTGGCCGTGGCCTGGAACAGCTGGGCGGGCTTTTGCGAGCCGTACAGGGTCTTGGCCCAGATGATGCTGGGGAAGGTGCGCAGCGTCGTGTTGTAGATTTGGGCCGTCTGATTGTAGTCGCGCCGGGCGATCGAGATGCGGTTCTCGGTGCCTTCCAACTGGCTCTGCAGGGCCAGGAAGTTCTGGTTCGACTTCAGCTCCGGATAGCTTTCCTGGATCATCATCAGCCGGCCCAGCACGCCCGACAGCTTGTCCTGGGCGGCGGCGTACTGCTGGAACTGGGCCGGGTCGGTAATCGTCGAAGCGTCGACCTTGACCTGGGTGGCGCTGGCGCGGGCCTGGGTGACCTCGACCAGCACGCCCTTCTCCTGGGCCGCGTAGCCCTTCACCGTCGCCACCAGGTTGGGGATCAGGTCGGAGCGGCGCTGATACTGGTTCTGCACCTCGGCCCAGGCGGTCTTGGTCGCCTCGTCCTGGGTGGGGATGGTGTTGATCCCGCAGCCGGCCAGGAACAGGCTCACGGCGAGGACGGGGGCGAGACGGGTGAGGGTTCTGAGCATCCGCATGAAGTCCCTTCGGGCCTGGTTGGATCCGGCGTGACCGGGTCGTTCGATGCACACTAAGGGCCAGCTTCGCGTCGATGCAAACGCGATGACGACCTGTGCGTGCATTCTCTCGCAATGCGCGCTTTTGTCATCCCGGAAACGTCGGGGGCGCAACCGAGCGGGATTCAGCAAAGCCTCCCCGAGTCCTGCGCTCCGCGACGATCGGTCGCCGACCCCGACCCAAGCGTCTTAATCCCTGACTCACCGACGTCCGGCACGATCGCGGTCATGATCGCGATGTTCGCCTGCGCCGTCCTGGGAGCCATGCTTGGCCTCTACGCCAAGCCGCGCTGGCTGGGCGCGGCCATCGCCCTGGGTCTGGCCGCCGGGGTGTTCGGGGCCGAGCGTTTCGTCGTCGCCCTGATCGACGACCAACCCAATCGCGAGCTGCTGATCGGCCGGCTGCAGGCGATCTTTGGCGAGGGCTGGCGTGACGCGACCGGGCCGACGGCGGCGGCCGTGATCGGCGCCGTCTTCGCGGCGGTCATGGGCAAGGCCCTGGAGCGCGAGAGCCGCACCGTGGTGATCAACGCCGACGACATCCGTCGCAAGGCCGGCAAGAACGGCCGCTACGCCCGGCTGGACGGCATGGTCGAGGAACGGCCCATCCAGACCGCGGCCGAGAGCCGTTTCGACTCGATCCTCGGGCTTTAGAGCGAGCCCTTCCTCGGTCTCCGGGCAATCGCATAGGCCCGAAAACGGTTGTCATGCCGGATCTGCGCCCGGCTTCGCCGGGCTTGTCCGGGATGACAGCTTTTGCAGCCAATCTCCAGGCGATCGCCCTTCATCCGGTCTCGGCGTCGGACTCCTCCGACCCGTTCCGGTCGCAGCGGCGGAACGCGCATCGCCAAAACGCCCGTTTCATTAAAAAATGCTCATGCGAAATAAATTCCGCTTGCGCAATTTCTGAACGCTGATATCTAAGCAGTGCTTAGTTCTGATCCGGCGCCCCGGTGGGGATACCGGCGCCGCCATCCCCGGGTTGGAACGTCCAGTACAGCTTATCGCCGATCATTCGATCCAACTCCCCCGTACACGCTGGAGGGCTCTCTGATGAAGCTCCAATCCCTGGCGGCTGTCGCCGCCCTGTCCGCGACCATGGCCACCTGCCTGTTCGCCGGTTCGGCCTTCGCCGACGGCCGCATCGCCGTCGCCCTGGAAAACCCGCTGGCCGCCAAGACCAAGGTCGTCGCTGGCGGCGCCGTCTTCGTCTGCGAAGGCGCCGAGTGCGTCTCGACCGCCGCGCCGTCGCGGGCCCTGACCGCCGTCTCGTGCAAGGCCTTGGCCAAGGAAGTCGGCCGCGTGGCGGCCTTCGGCGGCGAGACCCGGTCGCTGGACGCCGACGACCTGACCCGCTGCAACGCCTCGGCCAAGGCCGGCGTGCAGACGGCCGCGAAGTAGGCGCTCTCTTTAGTACCCGGACGCCTTGGGGCCCTCCCGCCCCGTCCGGCTGTTTCCTCGAACATTCGCCTGAGGGGCGGCGGGCCGGTCTCGCCGCCCTTTTTCTCGACCCTCTTTGTTATTAGGCAGGGTTCGGACCAAGGGACCTTCCATGACCGCCTCGACCGCCGCCCTGCTGGAGGACGCCCTGCGCCGGATCGCCGGGCCGGACGCCGAACCCGCCTCGATGACCGTCGACTACGCCGCCGCCGCCCAGGTCGCCGCCAGCAAGGCCTGGATCGAGCGTTCGACCCGCAGCCTGGTCTTCGCCCAGGCCGAGGCCCGCACCGAAGACGGAAACCTGGTCGCCACCGCCTCGGCGGTGTTCCGCAGGGTTCCGTCGGCCTAACACACCTGTTTTACGAAACGGCGGCGCTCCTTACGCATTGGCCTTGGTTGCGACTGCGAAGGCTGCGTGTTATCAGGCGCGCGGCTTCGGACAGGGCAGCGCGTCAGCGCCGGCCGTCCATGCGCTTTTCTAGAGCGCGCTCAAGCCTTTAAGCCGGGACGAGGGTTAATCTTCTTGTCCGCGGCGATTGCAACGCACCGGGCGGAACAAGTGGCGGACGAAACCAAGGCGACGGATGCGGGTCAGCGCTATGCGCAGTCCCTGTTCGAACTGACGATCGAGAGCAACCAGCTGGCCCAGGTCGAGGCCGACCTGAAGGCGCTGCGGGCGATGGCGGCCGAGAGCGCCGACCTGCGCCGCCTGATCGACAGCCCGGCCTTCTCGTCCGAGGACAAGGCCAAGGGCCTGACCGCCGTGGCCGCCAAGGCCAAGTTCCAGCTGCTGACCGCCAAGTTCCTGGGCCTGGTGGCCAGCAACGGCCGGGCCGGCGACCTGCTGGGCGCCATCAGCGCCTTCGTCGAGCTGTCGGCCCAGCACCGCGGCGTCGTCACCGCCGAGGTCGTCACCGCCAAGGCCCTGACCGCCGCCCAGCTGAAGGGCGTGTCGGCCGCGGTGGCCACGGCCGTCGGCAAGACCCCCGAAATCTCGACCCGCGTCGATCCGTCCATCCTGGGCGGCATCAAGGTGCGTGTCGGCTCCCGCCTGTTCGACGCTTCGCTCCGCAGCAAGCTCGATTCCCTGAAATTCGCCCTGAAGCGCGCCTAAGCGTATAAGCGCGCCCAAAAGATAGATCGCAGAGAGCCCAAACAGCCATGGACATCCGCGCCGCCGAGATTTCGGCCATCCTCAAGTCGCAGATCGCCAATTTCGGCGAAGAAGCCGCCGTCTCGGACGTCGGCCAGGTGCTGTCCGTCGGTGACGGCATCGCCCGCATCTACGGTCTGGACAACGTCCAGGCCGGCGAGATGGTCGAGTTCCCGAAGGCCGGCGTGAAGGGCATGGCCCTGAACCTCGAGCGCGACAACGTCGGCGCCGTGATCTTCGGCCAGGACCAGGCCATCAAGGAAGGCGACGAAGTCCGCCGCCTCGGCGAGATCGTCGACGTGCCGGTCGGCCGCGGCCTGCTGGGCCGCGTCGTCAACCCGCTGGGCGAGCCGATCGACGGCAAGGGTCCGATCGTCTCCACCGAGCGTCGCCGCGTCGACGTCAAGGCCCCGGGCATCATCCCGCGCAAGTCGGTGCACGAGCCCGTGCAGACCGGCCTGAAGTCGATCGACACCCTGATCCCGGTCGGCCGCGGCCAGCGCGAGCTGATCATCGGCGACCGCCAGACCGGCAAGACCGCCGTCGCGATCGACACCATCCTGAACCAGAAGGCCGCCAACGCCGGCAAGGACGAGAGCGCCAAGCTCTACTGCGTCTATGTCGCCATCGGCCAGAAGCGTTCGACCGTCGCCCAGATCGTCAAGACGCTCGAAGAGCAGGGCGCCCTGGAATACACGATCGTCGTGGTGGCCTCGGCCTCGGAGCCGGCCCCGCTGCAGTACTTGGCCCCGTTCTCGGGCTGCGCCATGGGCGAGTGGTTCCGCGACAACGGCCTGCACGGCCTGATCATCTATGACGACCTGTCCAAGCAAGCCGTCGCCTACCGTCAGATGTCCCTGCTGCTGCGCCGCCCGCCGGGCCGCGAAGCCTATCCGGGCGACGTGTTCTACCTGCACTCCCGCCTGCTGGAACGCGCCGCCAAGCTGAACGAGGACAACGGTTCGGGCTCGCTGACGGCCCTGCCGATCATCGAAACCCAGGCCAACGACGTCTCGGCCTACATCCCGACCAACGTGATCTCGATCACCGACGGCCAGATCTTCCTGGAAACCGACCTGTTCTACCAAGGCATCCGCCCGGCCGTGAACGTCGGCATCTCGGTGTCGCGCGTCGGTTCGTCGGCCCAGATCAAGGCCATGAAGCAGGTCGCCGGCGCGATTAAGGGCGAGCTGGCCCAGTATCGCGAAATGGCCGCCTTCGCCAAGTTCGGCTCGGACCTGGACGCCTCGACCCAGAAACTGCTGGCCCGCGGCGAGCGCCTGACCGAGCTGCTGAAGCAGCCGCAATACGCGCCGCAAGCCGTCGAAGAGCAGGTCTGCGTGATCTACGCCGGCACCCGCGGCTATCTGGACAAGATCCCGACCGCGTCGGTCCGCCGCTTCGAAAGCGAGCTGCTGGCCCGCCTGCACAGCCAGCACAAGGACCTGCTGGACGGCATCCGCACCAAGAAGGCCCTCGACAAGGACCTGGAGAACACGCTGAAGAGCGTGCTCGACAGCTTCTCGGCGACCTTTGCCTAACTGATCGATGGCCCATCAACCCAAATCCCTGGACGCATGGACCGGCGAGTTCGGCGACCGCTACACGCAACGTAGCGGCGCCACCGTCGAGGCCGTTCGCGGCCGTGCGCGGGTTTGGGGCGAGGTGCTTCGGCGCATGACCGGCGACATGCCCAGGAGCGTCCTGGAGGTCGGCCCCAATGTGGGTCTCAACCTCCTGGGCCTCCAGGCGCTGTCGAACATGGAGCAGTGGGCCATCGAGCCCAACGCTTCGGCCCGCGAGCAATTGGTCCAGAACGGCGTCCTGCCGGCCGACCATCTGTTCGAGGGCTTCGGTCACAGCATCCCGCTGGCGGACGGCGCGGTGGACATGGCCTTCACGGCCGGCGTCCTGATCCACGTCGATCCCAGCCAGCTGGAGGCGACGATGCGCGAAGTGCACCGCGTGGCTTCCAAGTACGTCTTCTGCTCCGAGTATTTTTCGCCGAAGGCCGAAACGATTACCTACCGTGGCGAACAAGATCTTCTGTTCAAGAACGATTTTGGCTCGCTCTACATGGATATGTTCCCAGATCTGCAGTTGGTCGATTACGGGTTCTTCTGGAGAAGAACGACCGTGATGGACGACAGCACCTGGTGGTTGTTTAGGAAGGTCTGATAGGCGGATGGCAAGCCTAAAGGAAATGCGCAATCGGATCGCAAGCGTCAAGGCGACGCAGAAGATCACGAAAGCGATGCAGATGGTGGCGGCGGCCAAGCTGCGCCGCAGCCAGGACGCGGCCGAGGCCGCGCGCCCCTATGCGCGCCGGCTGTCGAACGTCATCGCCAACCTGGCGAGCGGCGTGTCGGGCGAGGGCGCTCCGGCCCTGCTGGCCGGCACCGGCCGCGACGACCGCCATCTGGTCATCGTCGCCGCCGCCGACCGCGGCCTGGCCGGCGGCTTCACCTCGTCGATCGTCCGCGCCGCCCGCGAGCGCATCGAGAGCCTGATCGCCGAGGGCAAGGACGTGAAGATCGTCTGCGTCGGCAAGAAGGCCACCGCCCAACTGCGCCGTCCGTACGGCGACAGGGTCATCGAGAACTTCGACCTGTCGGCCTATCGCCAGTTCACCCTGTCGGTCGCCCAGCCGATCGCCGACGTCGTCACCCGCCTCTACGAAGCCGGCGAAGTCGACGTGGTCACCCTGTTCTACAGCCGCTTCAAGTCGGTGGTGCAGCAGATCCCGACCGCCCTGCAGCTGGTCCCGGCCGTGGTCGAGGGCGCGGACGCGGCCTCGGGCCCCGCCGCCGTCTACGAGTACGAGCCCTCGGAAGAGGCCATCCTCGAGACCCTGCTGCCGCGCAACCTGACGGTCCAGATCCTGTCGGCCCTGCTCGACAACATGGCCGGCTTCTACGCCAGCCAGATGACGGCGATGGACAACGCCACGCGCAACGCCGGCGACATGATCAAGCGCTACACCCTCGAATACAACCGCTCTCGCCAGGCTCAGATCACCAAGGAGCTGATCGAGATCATCTCCGGCGCCGAAGCCGTCTGATCCTGAACCCACCCATAAAACGCCCGCAGAAGACGCACGAAAGACCCTGAACGCCATGGCCAAGACCCCCGCTAAGGCTCCCGCCGCCGCTGCTAAGCCGGCCGCCGTGAAGAAGCCCGCCGCTCCGAAGGCCGCCGCCGCCGCGGCCGCCGCCCCGAAGGCTGCTCCGAAGGCCGCCGCGCCCAAGGCCCCGGCCGCCGCCAAGGCCCCGGCCCCGAAGGCCGCCGCCACCATCGGCGCCGCCACCGGCAAGCTGGTGCAGGTCATCGGCGCCGTCGTCGACGTCGAGTTCGAAGGCCCGCTGCCGGCCATCCTGAACGCCCTGGAGACGGTCAACACCGCTTCGGGCCAGCGTCTGGTGTTCGAAGTCGCCCAGCACCTGGGCCAGAACACCGTCCGCGCCATCGCCATGGACGCCACCGAGGGCCTGGTCCGCGGCCAGGCCGTGCGCGACACCGGCGAGTCGATCCGAGTTCCGGTCGGTCCGGGCACCCTGGGCCGCATCATGAACGTCATCGGCGAGCCGATCGACGAGCAGGGCCCGATCAAATCGGACATCTACCGCACCATCCACCGCGACGCCCCGTCGTTCGCCGACCAGACCAACACCGCCGAGGTGCTGGTCACCGGCATTAAGGTCATCGACCTGATGTGCCCCTACACCAAGGGCGGCAAGATCGGCCTGTTCGGCGGCGCCGGCGTCGGCAAGACCGTGACGATGCAGGAGCTGATCAACAACATCGCCAAGGCTTACGGCGGTTACTCGGTTCTGGCCGGCGTGGGCGAGCGCACCCGCGAAGGCAACGACCTCTATCACGAGATGATCGAGTCGAACGTCAACGTCGACCCCAAGGCCAACAACGGCTCGACCGAAGGCAGCCGCTGCGCCCTGGTCTACGGCCAGATGAACGAACCCCCGGGCGCCCGCGCCCGCGTGGCCCTGACCGGCCTCTCCATCGCCGAGTACTTCCGCGATGAAGAAGGCAAGGACGTGCTGCTGTTCGTCGACAACATCTTCCGCTTTACGCAAGCCGGCGCCGAAGTGTCGGCGCTGCTGGGCCGCATCCCCTCGGCCGTGGGCTATCAGCCCACCCTGGCCACCGAGATGGGCAACCTGCAGGAGCGCATCACCTCGACCAACAAGGGTTCGATCACCTCGGTCCAGGCCATCTACGTGCCCGCCGACGACCTGACCGACCCGGCGCCCGCCGCCTCGTTCGCCCACCTGGACGCCACCACCGTTCTGTCGCGCGACATCGCCGCCCAGGCCATCTTCCCCGCCGTCGACCCGCTGGACTCGACCTCGCGGATCATGGACCCGCTGGTCATCGGCGAAGAGCACTACAACGTGGCCCGCTCGGTCCAGGAAGTGCTGCAGCAGTACAAGGCCCTGAAGGACATCATCGCCATCCTGGGCATGGACGAACTGTCGGAAGAGGACAAGCTGACGGTCGCCCGCGCCCGCAAGATCCAGCGCTTCCTCAGCCAGCCGTTCCACGTCGCCGAGCAGTTCACCAACACGCCCGGCGCCTTCGTCCAGCTGAAGGACACCATCCGCTCGTTCAAGGGCATCGTGGACGGCGAGTACGACCACCTGCCCGAAGCCGCCTTCTACATGGTCGGCCCGATCGAGGAAGCGGTGGCCAAGGCTGAAAAGCTGGCTGGCGAAGCCTAATGACCGACGAACACGAGCTGGTGAACTTCTGCTGCGAAGAGCTCGAGGATGCGGTGTCTTCGGATCCCGAGGACGCGCTGATCGAGCACGACAGCGGGCTGATCCTGCTCAACCTGGGTCATCGGGAAGAGGATGGCGAGACCGGCGTCGTGCTGGCCACCATCCGCTTCTGCCCGTTCTGCGGGACCGAGATCCAGACCGACGAAGACATCGAAGCGGCCCTGGGCGCCGTGGAGACACACGACTGATGGCTAAGCTGCACTTCTCCCTCGTCGCGCCCGAGCGCGAACTGTTCTCGGCGGAGGTCGACCAGGTCGACGCCCCGGGCGCGGAAGGCGACTTCGGCGTCCTGCCGAACCACGCGCCGTTCATGACCACCCTGCGCGAAGGCCGGGTCACGGTCCGCGACGGTTCGACCGTGCGCCTGTTCGACATCCAGGGCGGTTTCGCCGACGTCGGCCCGGACGGCTTCACCATCCTGGCCGAGCACGCGGTCGAGGCGGCTTAGAGCCGTCCACGCGTGTTCGCGCGGGCGCTAGCTGAAGATATCGTCCGATCTCACCATGTGGTGGTTTTCGGTCATTAGGCCGTCGACCAGCGCGTTCGGGGTGAAGTGATCCCCGGTCGAGGTCCAGATCGAAAAGGTGCTCTCGCTGTCTTCCCAGACGATGTCGGCCTTGCCGTCGCCGTTGAAATCCCCCGAGGCGACCACATTCCAGTCGGCGTCCACCTGCTGGGATTCGTACTGCTTGGTGAAACCGTCGCCGTTCGAGAACCAGGTGCTGACAACGCCGCTGTCATGTCGCCACAGCAGATCGGCCTTGCCGTCGCCGTTGAAATCGGCGGACGCTTCCAACTGCCAGGTCGGGTTCATCGAAAAGTCGACATAGGTGTTCTGGTCAAAGCCCGAGTCGGTGGACGTCCAGATGGTCGTCCCGCCATCAAGGTGGCGCCAGAGCAGGTCGTCCTTGCCATCCCCGTTGAAGTCCTCGGCGCCGACGAGCCGCCAGTCGGGGGAGACGCCGCCCTGCATGAAGACGTTCTGCTGGAAGGCGGCGCCCGTCGATCGCCACTCGGTGAAGAAGCCGTCGGCGCTGCGCCAGATCAGGTCCGTCTTGCCGTCGCCGTCGAAGTCGCCCGTCCGGGCCAGCGTCCAGTCCATCGAGACCGTGCCGTCCACGACAACGTTGGGCGTGAAGACGTCGCCGGTCGATGTCCAGACGCTGAAGACGCCCTGATCGTTTCGCCACAGAAGATCGGACTTCGCATCGCCGTCCAGGTCGATGATCGCCGCGATGTTCCAATCCAGCCCGACGCCCTGGATGTCGAAATGGGAGGTGCGCAGGGGCTGGGCGTTGGGAACGCCGAGTTTCACCAGGGTGACATTGAAGTCGCCGTTGTTCGCCGCGCCGTCCAACAGGAAGCGCCACGCCAGGTCGTTGTGGCCGTCGCCATCGAAGTCCGCGTCGAAATCGCTGGCCGACCTGAGAGTCGGCCTGAGCACGAGGTCGACCCCATTCGCCGTTTCGGAGATCACGCCCAGACGGCCCGGTTGGCCCAGGTGCAGGACCTCGCCGCTGCTGAAGGTCACGTCGCGGCCGTCCTGCGTCATTCCCAGGGTCGATGCGGTCGCACCGGTGATGCGGATGCGATCGATCGACGACAGATCCTGGATCGTGTCGCCCGCGAAGTCGGCGAGCACGCCTTGGAAAATGTCGGCTCCCGCGCCGCCGGACAGGAGGTCGGCTCCCAGTCCGCCCTTGAGCAGGTCGGCGCCGTCGCCGCTCGAAAGCACGTCCTCGCCGGCGCGGCCCTCGAGGACGTCGTCGCCGCCCAGGCCGGTCAAGGTGTCGGCACCGGCGCCGCCCGTCAGGACGTTCTGAACGCTGGTGCCCGTCAACATCGCGCCGAAGTCGCCGCCCCAGACATCCTCGAAGGCCACGATCGTGAAGGCGCCCATGCCGGTGTTCTGCTCGGCGGTCCACCCAATCCTCAGATCGACTTGCACCGCCCCGGCGGCCCGAGTGAGATCCAGCACGTCGTGGTCGTTGGCGCCGTACATGTCCGACCCGCCATCCAGCAGGACGCCGCTGGACCCCAGGTTGTCCAACAGGCTGAAGATGTCGCGCGTGCCCACGGCGTGGAAGTCGTCGCCTCTCAGCGTGAACGCGCGAGCCACTTCCCCGGCGGGCGCGCTGGAGATGAAGAAGTGATCGTTTCCGCTTTCAACCGAGAGGGGATTCTGGTCTGAGACCGTGTAGTAGACGTCGTCGTCGCCGCCGCCGCCGCTGAGCCAGTCGGCGCCGGAGCTGCCCTTGACCACGTCGTGACCATCGCCGCCATCCAGGCGGTCCTCGCCTTCGCCCCCGGAAAGCTCATCGTTGCCGCCGAAACCCTGGAGGACGTCGTTCCCCGCGCCGCCAAACAGGCCGTTCGCCATTCCGTCGCCCGTCAGCCGGTCGCCGAAGTCGCCGCCCCAGACATCCTGGATGTTGACGAGGGAAAGGCTTCCCATCCCGGTGTTCTGGTAGCCGGAGATATTCAGGTCGACGTTCACCGCCGCCGTCGCGCGCGTCAGGTCCAGGGTGTCGTGATAGTTGGATAGCTGCCCGTAGTTCCAGGGAATGCCGAGATTGTTGGGAACGCCGATCACATCGAGCCCGCCATCGAGCAGGAGCTGATGGGTCCCGAGATCCTCGAGCAGACTGAAAATCTGCTGCGTGCCGGTACCGGCGCCCTCGCCCTTGAGCGTCGTGAGATGCTGGGTCTTGCCGGCGGGCAAGCCGGCGATGAAGAAGTGGTTGGCGCCCGTCTCCACGGAGGTCTGGTCGTAGTCCTCGAGATCGAAGTAGAGCTCGTCATTGCCCAGCCAGCCGCCCGACAGGTGGTCGGCGCCCGGGCCGCCCTTGACCACGTCGTTTCCTTCGCCGCCGTCTATGGTGTCGTCGCCGGCGCCGCCCGAGAGCTGGTCGTCGCCGGAATTGCCCTGAATGTCGTCGTCTGCGTCCGTCCCATCATAGACGTCGTCTCCATAACCTCCGACGAAAATGGCCATGCGACGCCTCCGAACATAAGCAGCGAATGCAATGTCTAGCTGATAAGGGCGACCCGGCAAACCAGAACGCTGATTTGTTCGCCCCATCCCCTGGGGCGTCACGCCGCATCCCTCTGGCGAGAAAATTACACCTGTGACCCATTCTCCGCCTTAATCGGCCACCATAAGGGTTGCGAGGGACCGCTTGTCGGTTTTAATGCCGACCTCTTGCCTAACGGGGATAACTCGACCATGCGCCTTGCGCTCGCCAGCCTGATCGCCCTCGGCGCGGTTTCGACCGCCGTCGCCCAGGAGCAAACCGCTCCGACTGCTCCGACCGCTCCGGCTCCCGCCACCGCGCCCGCCGCCGATCCGGCGGTCCAGACCCCCGCCGCGCCGGCCGATCCCATGACGGCCACGCCCACCGTGGCCGCGCCGCCCGCCGGTCAGGCGCCGGACTATGTCGCCCCGACCCGCGGCCCGCCCACCACCGATCCCGTCTCGCTGCAGCTGCTGGGCGTGCTCGACAAGGTCTGCAAGCCGGCCGTGGTCGGCGGCGACTTCCCGACCCTGGCCAAAGCCGCCGGGATGAAGAAGAAGAAAGAGCAGTGGGTGATGGATATCGGCAAGCCGTATCTGATCGCCATCGACAATCCGGGCAGCAACAAGAACGTCTGCACCGTCACCATCCAGTACGCCCAGGGCGACGCCCAGGCCCAGGCCCTGGCCAACGCCCTGCACGACTGGGCGACCTGGGAGAACAAGCCGCAGCTGCGCCTGATCCGCAACGACCTGACGGTCAGCGACGTCAAGCGCCTGACGGTGTCGTGGGACGACGCCTGGGCCGACGGCCACGCCGGCCTGGTCTATATGCGCCTGAAGAAGCTGGACGACACCTCGATCGGCAAGAACTACGAGCAGGCCCAGATCCTGTACTCGACCACCAGCCGTTAGGCGGTCGGCGGATCCGGGGCTTGCCCCCCGGTCCGGTGGTCCTATCTAGAAAAGGCGCGGGGACGACCCCGCGCCTTTTTCGTGTTTCCGGGGACGACCCCGCCCTGAAGTCTGGGAGCCGGTCGTGGCCTGGATCATCCTCTTCGTCGCCGGTCTGTTCGAGATCGGCTGGGCCGTGGGCCTGAAGTTCACCGACGGCTTCACACGCCCGGTCCCCACCCTGCTGACCGGGGTCAGCCTGGTCGCCTCGATGGGCCTGCTGGGCTGGGCCGTGAAGTCCCTGCCGCTGGGCGCGGCCTATGCGGTCTGGACCGGGGTCGGCGCGGTCGGCACGGCCATCGTCGGCATCTTGCTGTTCAAGGAGCCGGCCACGGCCGGGCGGCTGGTCTGCCTGGCGTTGATCGTCTCGGGCATCCTGGGACTGAAGCTGTTCACCCCGGCGCACTGACCGGGGCGCTCGCCTGGGGTCAGCAGCAGGCCGGCGTCGCGCAGCCGCACCCCGCGGGCGATGCTGGCCGTCCACCAGACGATGAACGGCGCGGCGACCAGGCTGGCCGCCGCCACCGCCAGCCATGGCGACAGGCCCGCGCCCGTCAGCGGACCCAGGGCCGCCAGGGCTAGGCCGATCAGCATCTCGGGCCAGTGGAAGGCCATGGCCGCCCGGCCGCTCAGCCTGCCCTCGTCGCGCTGCTGGGCCGACCAGCCGGCGTCGCGGCCCAGGGCCACCGACAGCAGGGCGCGGGTATGGGCGGCCATGATCACCGGCGCGGTCAGGGTCGAGGCCAGGGTCTCCAGGCCGACGCTGGCCAGGGCGCGCCAGGCGCCGCCGAACCGCCGGGCCCGGCCCTCGGCCAGCATCATCGCGTAGGACAGCAGCTTGGGCAGCAGCACGAAGGCCAGGCTGACGGCCAGCACGGCCGCCCCCGCCAGCGGATAGCCGCCGGCCTCGCCCGTCCCCGCGTCGGGCGCCGACAGCAGGGCGCCGGTCACCACCAGGGCGATCCACAGCGGGGCCAGGGCGTAGCTCAGCACCCCGCGCGCCAGATGCAGGCGGCTGACCGGGTGCAGGCCCTTGGCGCCCAGCACGCCCAGGTGCTGCAGGTTGCCCTGGCACCAGCGCCGGTCGCGGATCAGGTGGTCGATCAGGGTCGGCGGGCTTTCCTCGAAGCTGCCGCCCCAATCGCCGTTCAGCGGGGCGGGGGCCAGCCGCACGCCCCAGCCCGCCCGGCGCAGGAAGGCGGCCTCGACGAAGTCGTGGCTCAGGATGTGGCCGCCGAACGGCTTTCTTCCTTTTAGGTGTGGCAAGCCTCCGGCTTGCGCGAACGCCTCGACCCGCAGGATGGCGTTGTGGCCCCAGTAGTTGCCGTCGGCTCCGCTCCACCAGGCCACGCCCCAGGCCGCCAGCGGGCCGTACAGGGTGTTGGCGAACTGCTCCAGCCGGCCGAACACCGTGCTGCGCCCGACGATGGCTGGGGCCGTCTGGATCAGGCCCAGCGACGGGTCGCGCTCCATGGCCGCCGCCAGCCGCCACAGGGTGGGGGCGTCCATCAGGCTGTCGGCGTCCAGCACCACCATGTGGTCGTAGGCCCCGCCGTGGCGGCGCACCCATTCGGCGACATTGCCGGCCTTGCGGTCGATGTTCTCCGGGCGATGGCGGTAATAGGCCCGGGGGCCGACGCCGTCGCGCCGGAAGGCGGCGAAGCCCCGCTGCTCGTCGGCGACCACCTCGGGCCGTCGGCTGTCGCTGAGCACGACGATGTCGAACATCGGCGTCAGGCCCAAGGCGTGCAGCTCGGCCCGCATGGCGGCCAGCCGCGCGAAGAACGGCCCGACATCCTCGTGATAGATCGGGGCCAGCAGGGCCGTGCGGGTGGTCAGGGGCGACAGGGGCGCCTGGGCGACGGCCCGTTCCCAGGCGTCGGCTTGGCGCGACAGCCACAGCCCGCCCAGGCTGGCGGCGAACGAGAAGGCCATCCAGCCGAACAGCACCAGGATCAGGCTCACATGCGCGACCTCCAGCGGGTCCAGCCCATCCCCGGCCATGGCCGCGGTCACCGCGAACACCGCCAGGCCGGTGGCCATGACGCAGAACGCCGCCAGGGCCGCTCGCCGCCGTCCCAGGCCGGGGACCGGCGCGAAGCGGCGCGGCTCGGCGGCGCGGTGCAGCGGCTGGTCGGGCATGGCCAGGGGCGCCGGCGGCGGCGCGGCGGGGTCCGCGCGCCGGTCCGTTCCCGCGAAGGAACGGCGTTCCGATTCGCGTTGTTGTAGCGGGTGGGTATAGGCGTGCATGAAAACCTCTTCCGCGCGGAAACTCGTCCCGTGCGTCAAGGTTCCTGAAGTTTAGACGATCTGTCGCATTAGTGTATCGACGCCGAATTTCTGAGCAAGCCAGCTTCGAATACTGTCAAATTTCAGCCTGTTCGCCGCGCATAGGTCGAAGATCGGCCGCGAAAGCGCCGCAATCAGCAGGGGGCGCATCCCGGCCTGAATCCGACTTCAGGCGGCCGCGCGGCTTTCGTCGGCGATGAAGTCCAGGCAGGTCTCGGCGACCTCTTCCCAGCCCGGCTCGCCCGGCAGCCAGTGGCTCATCGCCGGGAAGATCTCGCAGGCTCCGCCCAGGCGCGCGGCGGTCTGGCGGACGGTGGCCGGCGGATGGACCACGTCCTGGCCGCCGGCGATCGCCAGGGTCGGCGCGCCCGCCGGCCCGACATTGGTGGTCATGAACGGGTCCATGAACCAGTTCAGCGTCTCCCACAGCGCCCGGCCGCTTTCGGCGACCATGCGCCCGTACAGCGCCTTGCGCCGGTCGCGGGGCAGGCGGTCCAGGCTGTAGCGGCGCACGACGCCGTAGTCGGGCTCGACCGCCTGCAGCCAGTAGGGGCCCAGGGCGTAGAGGCTGACGGCCGAAGCCGCTTCCTCGATCGTCGAGCCGGAGACGCCCCAGGGCGGGGAGGGGGCCAGCAGGATCAGCTGCGAGACCGGCGCCCGGCTCGCCGCCATCTGGGCCACCAGCCCGCCCATCGAGTGGCCGATCAGCACCGGCGGCTCGTCGCAGGCCCGGCACAGGGTCGCGATCTGCCGGGCGTAGTCGGCCATCGAGCGGCCGGCGACCAGGGCGCCGTCGCCATGCCCCAGCAGGTTCGGGGTCTGGACAAGGTGACCGGCGGCCTCGAACGGCCGGCGGAACGCGTCGAACGTCCAGCCGCCGCAGAAGGCGCCGTGCACCATGATCACCGGAGTCGTCACGCTCGCCTCGCCGTTACGGTCGGCCAGGACGCCGAGCCTTCAGCCTACACGCTCTTCTTGGTCGATGGCGAAGATTTGGCGGCCGATTTCGTTGCGGGCGCCTTGGCCGTTTTCGCGGCGGCCGGAGTCTTGGCCTCGGCTTTGGGCTTGGCGGCCGGCTTGGGCGCGACGGTCTTGGCCGGAGCCTTGGCGGCGGCGGGCTTGGCTTCGGCTTTCGGCTTGGCCGCCGGCTTTGGGGCCGGAGCCGCCTTGGCCGCCTTCGGAGCGGGCGCCGGCTTGGGCGCGACGGTCTTGGCCGGGGCCTTGGCGGCGGCGGGCTTGGCTTCGGCCTTCGGCTTGGCCGCCGGTTTCGCGGCGGGCGGCGCCTTGGCGGCCTTCGGGGCGGCCTTCGGCGCAGGCGCGGCTTTCGGGGCGCTGGACTCGGCGGGCGCCTCCGCAGCCGGCGCGGCCGGCGCGGCCTTTGTCGCCTTGGGCTTCGCGGCGGCTTTCGGAGCGGCCTTTGCGGCCGCCTTGGCGGCCGGAGCGACCTCGGCCGCGGGCTTCTCGACGGCCGGTTTGGGCGCCGGGGTCTTGGCCGGGGCTTTCGCGGCCGCCGGTTTCGGGGCCGGGGCGGCCTTGGGGGCCGGCGCCGCCTTGGGAGCGGCCGCCTTGGCCGGAGCGGGCTTGACCGCGGCCTTCGGCTTGGCGGCCTTGGGCGCCGGAGCAGCCTTCGCCGTGGTCTTGGGACCCTTGGGCTCGGGGGTGATCGCCGTCGGCGCGGCGGGGGCCTTGGCGGCCGGGGCCGGCGCGGGTTCGACCGGGGCCGGGGCCGGGGCGGGTGGCGGCGAGGGCTCCGCGGCCTCCACGGGTTCTGGCTCGGGCGCCGGGGTGGGAGCCGGAGCGGCTTTCGGTTTGCCCGTCAGCCAGGCGATCACGTCGTCGAGAATGCTCATCGTGTTTGGCTCGTCTATCAGGTAATGGGCGTTGTTGGGGTAGATCTTGAGGTCGGCGGCCGGATATTTCCGGCCGACTCGCCGTACGTCCTCGAGCGGCGTGGTGCGATCCAGGGCGCCGGCCAGGACCAGCACGGGGACGGTCACTTTCGCGGCGTCGACATGGGCGGTCCGGTTCGGATCCTTGTGCGGCCAGGCGAGGTCGGCCAGCACCTGCCCGCTGTCGTGGACCATGGTCGCGTACAGCGCGTCGTGGCGCGCGGCCGGCACGGCGTTCATGACGCCGAACTTGAAGCCCATCTTCCACATCTTGCCCGCCCTGGTCTCGGGCTTGGGCTGGAGGGCCATGTTCAGGAAGGTGAAGACCGGCGAGAGCTTGGGCTTGCCGCGGGCGTCGGCCGGCGAGGCGGGGGCGAACAGCACCAGGCGATCGGCGTGGCCGGCCTCGGCGATCTTCTGAGCGATCAGTCCGCCCATGGAATGGCCGAAGACGATCGGCTTCCTGCCGTCCTCCTTGGCCAGGGCCTGGGCCAGGGCGTCCATCTCGGCGACATAGTCGGCCAGGGTCAGGCCGGCCAGGCCCGCCCGGGGGCCATCGACCGTACGCACGGCCGAGCGGATGGTCGGCGACACGACCCGGTAGCCCTCGGCCCGCAGCCGCGCGGCCATGGGATCCCAGACGTCTCCAGCGCAACCGTAGCCGTGGATCAGCAGGATCGTGTCCGCCATTCCATGCTCCCCAGCGCGGCGAGATTTCAGCCGCCGCGCGCGAACCCACCGAACGCGGCGACGACTTGTTCGTACACCGCGCGCTTGAAAGGTACGATCAGTTCGGGCGTTTCGTCGAGAGCGCCCCATTTCCAAGCGTCGAACTCGACATGGGCGTCGGCCTCCAGGTCGATCTCGGACTCGTCGCCGAGGAAGCGGAAGGCGAACCAGACCTGCTTCTGGCCCTTGAATCCACGGGCTTTCTTCGACCCGGCGAACTCGGCGGGGAAGTCGTAGATCAGCCAGCTCTCGGTGCGGCCCAGATAGTCGACCGAGGTGACGCCGGTCTCCTCGGCCAGCTCCCGGCGGGCCGCGGCCAGCAGATCTTCGCCGTCGTCGACCCCGCCCTGGGGGAATTGCCAGTTGTGGGGCGGCGCCTGGTTGCAGCGCCGGCCCAGCCAGACGCGACCGTCGGGGTGGAACAGCACGACGCCGACATTGGGGCGATGCTCGGGGTGCAGGTCGAGGTCTAGGTCGCTGGCGCTCATCGCTTGGCCATGGCCGAGGCGGGGGCCAGTTGCAAGCCCCTCCCGGACAGGCCGGCGGCCCACAGCCGCACCTGGTTGATGGTCACCGGATAGGCGAAGCCCGAGCCCAGGGCCTGGCCGCGGCCGGCGGCGCCGGCCTCCAGCATCTTCAGCTGGCCGTCGATCGAGCCGGCCGCCAGTTCGTCGTCGATGATCCGGTCGGCCGAGGCGCGGGGGATCGGGCCGCCGCGCAGGGACGCCTGGCCGTCGTCGATGAAGGCCAGGCCCCGAGCCTTCAGGGCCAGGGTGAAGGTGGTCATGGCCGTGTCGCTGGTGACGAACCGCGAGCCCAGATAGTTGGTCAGGCCGTAATAGCCGGTGGCGCGCGACATCAGCCATTCCAGCTTGCGCACCGTGTCCTCGGGCCGGTTGGCGGCGATCAGGGTGTAGGGGCCCGGATCGTTGGCCGGATAGTCGACCGGCTCCATCGGCGCTTCCAGCAGCACCTCGTGGCCGTGGCTGCGGGCCAGGTCGATCCAGCCTTGCAGCCCTTCCGAATAGGGGGCGAACGACAGGGTGATCTCGGGCGGCAGGGTCTCGATGGCCGCGCGGGTGGTCTGGGGATTGAGGCCCAGGCCGCCGATCACCAGGGCCACCTTGGGGCGGCCGTCGGCGGTGAACGGACGGGCGTAGGCGTCGGCGGCCGTGCGGCCGTCGGGCGCGATCACCGGCAGCGAGCCGCCGCCGGGGCCGGGGGCGTAGAGGCCGGCGATCGGGGCGGCCGGCAGCGGGCCGGTGGCCGAGGCGACGGGCGGCGGGGCGGCGATCGCGCCGGCCTCGGCGTCGTCGGCCGGGTCGGCGCGGCTTACGAACGGCAGGTTCGACAGGTCCAGGGCGCCCGGCAGCAGCGGGGCCTCCTGCTCGCTCTCGCCGGCCAGGGCCTCGCGCCAGCCGGGCGGAACGTTGCGGGTCGTGCCGATCTGGTCCAGCGCCACCCGCACCAGGGGCGAGCCCTTGTTGGGGTCGCCGGTGATCAGCACCAGCAGGGCCAGGCTCAGCAGGAACAGGAAGGCCGCGGCGCTGGCGCCGATATAGGGATTGGCCGCCGCCGCCAGGATCTTGGCGCGCAGGTCGCCGTCCTGGCGCCCGTCCCCGCGACTTGGCGCGGGCGCGTCGGCGCTGTAGGCGGGCTTGCGGGAGAAGGTCACGGCCATGGGTCCGAGCCTAGGGGCAAGCGCCGAATATATGGTTAATGGGGGTGCGGCGGAATGGTTCGAATTCCCTCTCCCCTTGCGGGAAAGGGTGTCGTCCAGAGGACGACGGGCGAGGGGTCGAAGAACGAGACCGCCGCGCCCAGCGGTCAGGCTGGACACGGCGGATCAGTCTGGAAAACCCCTCATCCGACCTGCTCCGCAGGCCGCCTTCTCCCGCAAGGGGAGAAGGAAGATGGACCTACTTCTTCTCCACCGGCGCCTTGCCGGCCGCGGCGGCGGCCTTGGCGGTGACCTCGGCGATCTTGGCCTGGGGCTTGGGCAGTTTCGGCACGGCCTCGACCGAGCCGGCCTTCAGCACGGCGATGGCGCGCTGCAGCTGGAAGTCGCCCTTCTTCTCGTCGAAGCCGGCCGGCGGGGCCTCGGCGGGCGTGTGGACGCCCTGGCGGCTCTTGCCCTCGTCGGCGTTCAGCGCGTTCTTGAAGCTGGCCTCGCTGAACCATACGCGGTTGGCGATGTCCTGGGCCTGGTCCTTGGTCTGGGCCACTTCCAAGTTGGGTTCGATGCCGGTCTTCTGGATCGAGCGGCCCGACGGGGTGAAGTAGCGAGCCGTGGTCAGCTTCAGGGCGCCGTCGGCCCCGCCGCGCAGCGGGATCACCGTCTGCACCGAGCCCTTGCCGAAGCTGGTGATGCCCACCAACTCGGCGCGGTGGCGGTCCTGCAGAGCGCCGGCGACGATTTCGGCCGCCGAGGCCGAGCCCTGGTTGATCAGCACCACCATCGGCAGGCCGTTCAGCAGGTCGCCCGGCTTGGCGTTGTAGCGCTGGATGTCGCGCGGGTCGCGGCCGCGCTGGCTGACCACCTCGCCGCCGTCCAGGAACACGTCCGAGACGCCCACGGCCTGGTCCAGCAGGCCGCCGGGATTGTTGCGCAGGTCGAAGATCAGCCCCTTCATCTGGGGGTTCTTGGCCTTCAGGTCGTTGATCGACGCGGTCAGGGCGTCGGTGGCCTTCTCGTTGAAGCCGGGCAGGCGGACATAGCCGTAGTCGCCTTCCATGCGGGCGATGGCGGCCTTGGGCTTGATCACCTCGCGCACCAGCTTGACGTCGAACGGGTCGGTCTTCTCGCGGGCGATGGTCAGGGTGACCGCCTCGCCGGCCGCGCCGCGCATCTGCTTGACCGCCTCGTTGACGGTCAGGCCCAGCACCGACTGGCCATTGACGGCGGTGATGTAGTCGCCGGCCTGGATGCCCGCGCGCGAGGCGGGCGTGCCGTCCATCGGCGAGATCACCTTGACCACGCCGTCCTCGCTGGTGACCTCGATGCCCAGCCCGCCGTATTCGCCGCGGGTGGTGTCCTGCATGTCCTCGAAGCTGTCGGGCGACAGGTAGCCGGAATGCGGGTCCAGGCTGGTCAGCATGCCGTCCAGGGCCGCCTCGATCAGCTTCTTGTTGTCGACCTCCGAGACGTACTGGTTGTCGACGGTCTGCAGGACGTCGCCGAACAGCTCCAGCATCTTGTAGGTCTGGCCCTTGCTCGCGCTGGTCGCCTGGGCGATGGGGCTGACATAGGCCATGGTCCCCGCGCCGAGGACGAAGGCCGAAACACCGATGAGCAGATACTTGCGCATGTGGCCGAAAGGGCTCCCTGACGACGCCGTCGCGCCGCGTTAAAACTTGTCGTTCCGTCCGACTACGACGGACTCTTGTTCATCTGACGGCCATCATCGCTGAAAAAGCCGTTTACCGCGATCCCTGTTTCAACCAACGCTCCGGATCGACCGGGGCGCCGTCCTCGCGAACCTCGAAATAGAGCTCTGGCTCCGAGGAACCATGATCCGCCATCCGGCCAACCGTCGCACCGGGTGCGACCGATTGTCCGGGCCCGACCGAAACCTGGTCCATGCCGGCCAGCACCAGATGGTAGGCGCCCTGGGCGCGCAGGATCAAGACCGAGCCCCAGCCGTTCAGCGGTCCGGCGTATTCGACCACGCCGGCGGCGGGACTGGCCACGACATGACCCTTTTGCGTGCGGATCGTCAGGCCGGTGGCGCGGCCGCCGGCCGGCATGGCCTGGCCGAAGCGGCGCTCCAGCGGGCCGGGGGCGGGCGAGGCCAGGACCAGCGGCCCGGTCGCCGGCCTGGGCGCCAGGCCGTCGGTCAGGGCGCCCAGCGTGCCCTGGTCGTCGCCCGTCAGCGCTTCTTGCGCATAGGCCCGCTCCAGCTGGGTCTTCTCGACGATCATCCGCTCCAGGTCGCCCTTGCGGTCGGCGACCAGGCTCTCGGCGGTGAACAGCTGCTCGGAGGCGGCGGCGGCCTCGCGGCGCAGGGCCGAGACGGCGCGGGCCTGGCGGGCGTAGCCGTCGGCCCGGGCCTGCAGCTCCGGGGTCATGGCGCGGATCAGGATCGCGGCCCGCACCGCGTCGCGGGCGTCGTTCGGGCTGACCAGCAGGGCCGGCGGCGGATCGCGGCGGAAGAGCTGCAGGGCGCTGAGCAGCCGGGCCAGCTGTCCGCGGTCGCGGCCCAGCTCGGCCACCAGGGCCGACTCGCGCTGGTGCAGGGCCTCCAGCCGGGCGCGCTTGGCGGTGACGTCGTCGCCGGCGTCGACCCGCTGGCGGCCCAGGGCGTCCAGCTCGCCGCGCAGGTCGGCGATCTCGCGCCGGGTGTCGGCGGCGGCCTGCTCGTCCTTGGCCCGCTGGCTGGTCGCCGCCTTCTGGGCCGCCGCGACCACGGTCGCCCCGCCGAGCGCGAGGCTCAGCAGACTGACGGCGATCAAGGCGACGCGGCGGGACATGGAAGGATGAATGCCTTCATCCAGACGTGGCGACAAGCGGCGGGACGCCCCCTCCGTCACGCTGCGGACGGAAGGGGGCGTTCCGCCGATCAATCCCGATGGTACGGCGAACCCGCCAGGATGGTGACGGCGCGGTAGACCTGCTCGGCCAGCATGGCGCGGGCCAGGGCGTGCGGCCAGGTCTGGGGGCCGAAGGCCAGGGTCTCGTCGGCCGCGCCCAGGATCGACGGGTCCAGCCCGTCGGCCCCGCCGATCAGGAACACCAGCTTGCGATGGCCGTCGTCGCGCAGCCGGCCGACGTGCTCGGCGAAGGCGCGCGAAGGCCGCACCTTGCCGTGCTCGTCGCAGGCGATCACATAGGCGCCCTCCAGGTGCGGGCGCAGCACCTCGGCCTCGGCCGCCTTGCCGGGCTTGCGCGCCTCGACCTCGACGATCTCGACCGGCCCCAGGGCCAGGGCGCGGCCGGACGCGGTGGCCCGGGACGCATAGTCCACGGCCAGCTGCGCCTCGACCATGCGGCCGAGCTTCCCGACGGTGAGGAGGGTGATCTTCATGCAAGCCTTTGGCGCCGCCCGCCGATAGCGAAGAGGGCTACAGGGGCGGTCTCGAAGCCGCCGCGAGGGTTCGAGCGCGTTCGATCGTCGCCTCGAAGAGATCGGGATCTGTCGCCAAGGTTCCCAGGCAGACGCCAATGCAATCGTCGCAGATGGCCACGTCGTGCGAGGCGACCATCTTCGCCGCCTCGGTGGAGTCTCGCCGACAGAATGAGCATGAGATTGAGGAAGGCGGGCGTTCGTCGCTCATGGATTGGCTCCCGTCGCGGTCGAACAGCCCGCCCGCGCAGGTCTCAGTTCGACGCCATCCGGTGCGGCGCGTCGACGGCCCAGATCTTCTCGATGTTGTAGAACGAGCGGACTTCCGGGCGGAACAGGTGGACCACCACGTCGCCGGCGTCGATCAGCACCCAGTCGCAGTGCGGCAGGCCTTCGACCCGCGCCTTGCCGAAGCCGCTCTCCTTGAGCGCCCGGATGATGTGGTCGGCCAGGGCGCCGACATGGCGGTGCGAACGGCCGGACGCCACGATCAGGCTGTCGGCGACCGAGCTCTTGTCCGTCAGGTCGATGTGGACGATGTCCTGGGCCTTGTCGTCGTCGAGACGGCTCAGGATCAGGGTCTCGAGGGCCTTGATACTCAGGTCCAGCTCGGACTCGGTCTTGGTCGAGGTTTCGGTGGAAACCGTGCCCTCGTGCGCCTGGGGCGCGGGGTCGCTACGCAGCGGAAATGCTCCTTGATGGGTTCGCGCAAGCCCTCCCATAGCACGGATGACTCCAAATGATGAGGGGGAACGTGGTCGCGGGCGGATTTGGAGCGTCTGGGTGTGGCTTCGCGCTGCGCGTTATCCGCCGTTAGGCGGGCCGCTTGCGCGCCCCGAGGCCGGGATGACAGCCATTTCTAGGTCGCCCTACCCCTTGGTCTGCCGCTTCCGCAGCGCCGTCGACGAGGCGAAGTTCAGCGGGCCGGTCAGGTAGACCCAGGCCGGGGCCGTGGCGTCGGCCAGGATCGCCGCGGCGCTGGCCGGCTTGCGAGCCCAGGCGAAACGGCGGGCGGCGGGCGAGGTGCGGGCCTTCAGCGCCGCCCAGGGCCGCGAGATCACCGCCACCGGCACCTCGCGCATGATCTGGGTCCAGCCGCGCCAGCGGTGGAAGCTGGCCAGGCTGTCGGCCCCCATGATCCAGACGAACTTGACGCCCGGGAACCGCGCCCGCAGCACCCGCAGGGTGTCGATGGTGTATTGCGAGCCCAGCCGCGTCTCGGCGTCGGAGACGATCATGCCGCTGCCCCGCGCCCACTGCCGGGCCCCGGCCAGGCGCTCGTCCAGCGGCCGGGTCTCGTGCGCCGACTTCAGCGGGTTCTGCGGCGAGACCAGCCAGATCACCTTGTCCAGCTCCAGGCGTCGCAAGGCCGTCTCGGCGACGTGGGCGTGGCCCTCGTGCGCCGGGTTGAAGCTGCCGCCGAACAGCCCCACGCGCATGCCGGGCTCCAGGTGGAACCCCAGCCTCTGCGCCGAAGGCCGGCCGGCTTCAGGGACGAGTCTGGCCGGTCCCGCGAACCACATATTTGAACGTCGTCAGTTGCTCGGCCCCGACCGGACCGCGGGCGTGTAGCTTGTCGGTGGCGATGCCGATCTCGGCCCCGAAGCCGAACTCGCCGCCGTCGGCGAACTGGGTCGAGGCGTTGACCAGCACGATGGCGCTGTCGACCAGGGCCACGAAGCGCTCGGCCGCCGCGGCGTCCTCGGTCAGGATCGCGTCGGTGTGGCCCGAGCCGTAGGCGGCGATGTGGGCGGCCGCGCCCTCCACCCCGTCGACCACGGCCACCGAGATCACCGGCGCCAGGTATTCGGTCGACCAGTCGGCCTCGACGGCCGGTTTCATGGTCGGCTCGATGGCCCGCGAGGGGCCGTCGCCGCGCAGCTCGCAGCCGGCCTTGATCAGGGCGTCGGCGATCGGCGGCAGCAGCTTGCCGGCCGCCGCGCGGTCGACCAGCAGGGTCTCGGCCGAGCCGCACACCGACACCCGGCGCATCTTGGCGTTCAGCACGATGTCGACGGCCTTCTTCGGATCGGCCGCGGCGTGGACGAACACGTGGTTCAGCCCCTCCAGGTGGCCCAGCACCGCCACCCGCGCCTCCTTCTGCACCCGCGCCACCAGGCTCTTGCCGCCCCGGGGGATGATCAGGTCGATGGTGCGGTCCAGGCCCGACAGGATCGCCCCCACCGCGTCGCGGTCGGGGGTGCGGACGATCTGCACCGCGTCGGTCGAGATCCCCGCCGCCTTCAGCCCTTTGGCGATGGCCGCGTGGATCGCGAGGTTGGAGTTGATGCACTCCGAACCGCCGCGCAGGATCACCGCATTGCCCGAGCGCACGCACAGGGCCGCGGCGTCGGCGGTGACGTTGGGCCGGCTCTCGAAGATCATGGCGATCACCCCGATCGGGGTGCGCACCCGGGCGATGTCCAGGCCGTTGGGGCGCGTCCAGCGGGCGGTCTCGACGCCCAGCGGGTCGGGGATGGCGGCCACGGCCTCGACCCCGGCGGCCACGCCCTCCAGGCGCTCGGCGTTCAGCATCAGCCGCTCGACCATCGGCGCGGTCAGGCCGCCGGCCCCGGCCTTGTCGAGGTCGCGGGCGTTGGCGGCCAGGATGGCCGGCGCGTCGGCGCGGATGGCGGCGGCCATGGCGTTCAGCGCGGCGGTGCGCTGGTCTGGCGTGGCCACGCGCAGGGCCTGCGCCCCACGCCGCGCCGCCTGTCCCATCGCCGTCATCGTCGCCTGCAAGCCCATGCCCGCGTCGTCCATCGCCTTCATCCGATCCCGGATATGCTCAGAGTGAGGCTTACCTAGGCGCTTTGGGGCGGCGGGGGAATGGGGAAAGGGTGGTGGGGGTGTTAGCGGGGCTGTTGGGGGAATGGCTTGGCCTTCAGCGACGTCCGATCCCGGGGCGGTCCCCGGCTTCCTACTTCGACCCACTGCGGACTGTGTCTCCTCCGCCCGATAGCAAAAGCTAAGCTTACACGCAGCCAAAGGTAGCGACAGAAGCCTTGACGGCAGGCTAGGGAGGGCTCGCTTGAGTGGGGAGAGCATCATGCGGCGGCTGAAGATGATCGGGATCGTGCTGGCGGCGTTTGCTCTGGCCTCGTCAGGGCCGACGCCGACACCACTATCCTACCAATTCATCGATCGGCCTGACGATGGTGGCATTTCGCTCAAGTATGAAAACACCTCGAACGGAGCCGTATGCGTCCGGGGCGATTGGCCCTTCAACAGCGGCCCCGGCGGCGGACCAGTTGTCCTTGAGGTCGCCGGCCGGCGGTTTCCGTTACGACCACCGGAATGGGCAGTCTGCAAAAAGAACTGCACCGAACGCATGTGGACCGGAACCAGCCGGGGCTGGAATTTGCCCTATACGGCCTTTGGCCTGCCCGAAGATTTGGCCTCCGCTCCGAAAACTATCGACGGCTCCTTGGTCGCCGCCTCCTGCAATGGCACCAAGCCCTTGCCCGAGGAGCTGTTCAAGACTTCGGAATGGATTCCTGTCGGCTCGACGGAAAAGCAAATCTGCGCAGCCTTCCGTCAGGTGACCCAATGGGACAACCGCGACAGGGTCAGGTACGCTCGAGATATGGGCGACCCGATACGCGGCTACGATCGCGAACAGTTCCCGGGCGGGTCGATCTATAACTACTTCCTGTCTATGTCTGATAGCCAGCTCGCCGATCCGGCAGAAGACGGCGGCCGCCGCTTCAGATTTTATATTCTGGCCGAACGCCAAAGGCTGAAAGGGGCGTCAACTCTCGAGCGCATGCGCGCCCTGTTTGTCAGCGCGCTGCCGCCGGCGTCGGAAATCAGGGACTTCGACAGTCCGAATGAGAGTGTTCAGCTCAAGCAGAGCAGAGTGATCGGCGCATACATGCCTGCGATTTGCCGTCTTCAGGACCTGTGCCGATCCCATGGCATTGTGCGAACCGCCTACAAGCTGCCGTGCGGCGACTTAGACGCTAACACCAAGGTAAAGGCACCGATCCCGCCGTCCCCTGCTTTGAGCATTGTTCCGGAAACTACCCAAGGCACGACCGTCGTGACCAGGACAACGGATGCCCGCGTCTCACCTGAGGGACGGCCGATCGGCTACTCCGCCGCGATTGAGATCAGGCTTCCGTCTGGCTCCGACGGATTTCCATGTTCGTTGGGCGGAGGGGTCTGCACGGCACGCTTCGCCACGTGGACATCTTTGCCGGACCATGCTCAGGCGACAAAGATCTTGTCTCAAGCCGGCCGCGTCGAGGGCGTGACCGAAACCACCTGCCGGGTCGGACCCAAGGGCGATCTCGTTCGGTGCCGCTCGAAAGGAGTGATGGACAAGCATGTCAGTGCAGCCATCGACAGCTCCATCGCGCTGATGCGCGTTCCAGAAACGATGCTTGGTCTGCCTACTAAAGGCGGCGTCGTGTCGATATCATGGGACTGGCATGAATTGAGCCAAGGTCTTTGGCTAAACCCCGGGCCAAAAGTTGCCAGCGACTAAGCATCGCCACGGTTTCGGCCCGATGGAGCCTAGAGGCGGGCGTCCGCGCCCCACCCCTAACGGACGTTCCGAACGCCTGCTCGCGGCGCAAGCCCCCATCCGCCCCGGATGGGGCCGCGCCTTAAAGCCTTGGTGGATCGGAGCTCTGGCGTCTGGCCGTGTCAAGGACGGCGCGTCGCGCCGCCGCGACGCGACCGCCGGAGGCGGTCCTTGACACGGCCAGACGCCAGAGCAGGCTCGCCATCAAGGTTTTAAGGCGAGGCCTCGCCGCCGCGGGTGGAGGGGCGGCAGGGGGCGAAACCTTCGATTCTTGATCCGCTCATCCCGGCGAATGCCGGGACCCAGATGGAATGGCGGTGTGGCTGACGCCAGGAGCGCTGAGTCCCTCCAGGCCTCCACCCAGCCATCGGATCTGGGTCCCGGCGTTCGCCGGGATGAGCGGAGTTTGAGGTTTTATGCTCGGCGGATAGCGAATAAAGCCTCGCGATTTCAACGCCCTGAACTTTCTCGACCCGTTTTGTCCCCACCCTTTCAGATCGCCGTATCCTGATCTCACCTCGACGCGGGGAAAGGGCGCATGGCCAGCGACCGATGCGGCGGCGGGGGGCGATCGAGCGGGACTGGGCTGGAGGGGGTTACTCCAGCGTGTCCG
>Ga0065165_1000712_pt1 | contig 46910 bp, 56 predicted proteins | sample AraplaMF_Cvi_mMF_FD_63813 | JGI IMG/M metagenome (GOLD analysis project Ga0065165, IMG submission 63813) | Arabidopsis root microbial communities from the University of North Carolina, USA - plate scrape MF_Cvi_mMF (version 2) (version 3) | ecosystem: Host-associated > Plants > Roots >...
CAGGAATTTCCGCGCCTCGAGGTACTCCTCTATACCATGTGTGAGCGCGAGACCGTTCTCCTCGAAGCCATGCGTGCCGGAGCCCGGGGTTGCGTGTTGAAGTCGAGTGGCGAAAGCGACTTGCTCGCGGCGCTCGACGCCCTTTCCGTGGGGCGCACCTATTTGTCGGGAAACCTTTCGCAGAGGTTGCTCGAGCGAGCGCTCGATACCCAATCAGCCGGCCACGGTACGATTACCCGGCGCGAACGCGAAGTGGTGCAACTTATTTCCGAGGGCAAGATCAACAAGCAGATCGCCGGCATTCTGGGCATCACTGCCAAGACAGTAGAGACGCATCGGGCCTCTGCGATGCATAAACTGCAACTGAACACTACTGCCCAGCTGGTTCGGTACGCTTTGCGCAACGAATTGCTTCAGGCCTGAATTGGGGCGGGACCTCGATTTGGGACCATTCCCTGGTCGTGTCGAATCCCTGCAATCCCGGCGGGTTCCGTAAGCGTACACAGGACCTCCCGACCCGAAGCGTTCCCTCGTCGTGTGGAGGGGTCCCTGGAGCCCGGCCGGATACCTGGCCGGGCTTTTTTTCCGCCAAACATGTCGTCCTTGCGGACAGGAGGCGTCGCTGCGAGCGTCGGCAATCGGGAACTTGCCCGCCATGCGCTGTCGGCAACCGGACTGCCGTCGCGAATGGCAAAGACCGGTCGATGATCGGGGACGAGCGACGTGTCGTCAGGTCAATCAGGCCAGCGTTCCGGGGTTGTAACGGATGCTGATCAGGCTCGCGCTCGTCTACCCTGCGCCGCACCCGGCAAGTGGTCAGGAGAATCCCGATGGCACAGTCCCCGAATGGCGCCAGGCCCGGTTTCCGGCCGAACATTCCGAAGGTGAAGGGCAAGCAATGCGCCATGGCCATTCCCCCGGGCGGATACTTCCCTGACGCCGTCGAGCAGGGGCGATTCGGGCCGGTCTTTCCAAGGACGCCGGCAAATTATGGCTTCACGATCATCGCGAAGATCAAGCCGGGGCGAGAGCAGGCTTTTTACGATCACGCAAAAAAGCTTGAGGAAGCTGTTCAGAATGACCCTGAATGCCTGTCTATTCTGCGGCTACATTTTTTGAAGTGGCTTCTGTTCCCGATCAACGGAGAGACCTACTTCATGTACCAGGGCATCTTCGACACCGATTTTGACAAGTACACGGAGGATGCTGTGTCGCTCTTCGGGGCCACGGGCATCAACACCGTTTTCGAAAACCTCGAAGGCTTCCCCGAGGACTGGAAGTCAAATCCGGCCGCATTCATGGAATATGTGCGCCAGCACCATCATCCCAGCTTTCTCGAGTATGGCGAATATTCCTTCACCTCGAACATCGAGGTGAAGCGTGCCCTGGCCGTTCGTGAAGGGTTGGCCGGGGTTCTGGATAATATGCAACTGTAGCGCGCGGAAGGGAATGTCCGGGAATAGGGCGCCTCCTGCCCCTGCGCTGCCCGTCTCCGCCCCGGCGACAAAGCAGGAACGCGGTGCACCGGGGCGCTGTTGCCGATATTGTGCGGGGAGCTCGACTGCGGTTGCGGTTTGCTGCCGCGGTAAAGCAGGCCGGCGCACCCCGTATGTGCGATTTCAGGCAGGCGATAACTTCGGGGGCAGGGATGTCGTCGTTACCGGTCAATTCGGCCTCTCCGGTCGGCTGCGCAGCTCCTCGAGTTTTTCAGCGACAGAATTCCATCGCGCCACCCCGGCCTCGTCGCCAGCGAGCACTGCGGCACCGATGCGTTGGGCAATGAACATGAGCGCGCCATCGCCATGAATGCGTTCAATCGCGAGGGCTTCGGCTATCTGTTCTTCTTCAGGTGTCATTTTCGCGCTGCAACGCCACGGCGATTACCTCCACGAGCGCCCGGAGATTGAAGCTTCCATCGACCCGGACCCATTCTCCGTGAAATTCTGTCAGGTTGTACTCGCATTGACGGACCAATTCCGCCTGCGCGACCTCGATCAACCGTTCGATCTCGTTGCTGGACAGGTTGTCATTCTGGTGCATGTCGCCGCGAGGACTCATGAGCCGGGCGCTTGTTCCGGCCGGTCATCGAGGCCCACACCATGGAGCGGGCAGCGCTCGATCGCGATCATGCATTTCGGGCATCGGAGATTGCGACCACAAAGGTTTGCCAGTGCGGGAGCGACGTTGAAGGGCTCAAGGGCATCGTGGGCAGCGGCGCGCTCACACGATGTAGATAACCCCGGCTGAAGCAGGGGAAGGCGGTCGCACTTGCCTGCCGGCTCGAGTGGCCCGTTCGCATATCTGATTGCGAGCCCTTGTCGCGAGGGCCGGAGAGCCGTGGCTACAGATTGGCAGCTAACGACCGGATTGCGAGCGTTTAAGGCCGAATACACGCACCACTCCACCCGCCGTCGCTCAATGCGCGACGCGGACGGTCGCCGAGCCTGCCGAGGCCCGCAGTACTGCCACGGCGGCTGCGCACGCATTCTCGCTGGGATAACCGGCGCTGGCCGCGACCGGCACGCCGGCCGCCGAGCAGAACCGCCAGCGCCAATCCCCGCCCGAGAACAGGATCGAGGTCAGGCTTACGCGCTCCGCATAGTAGATCTCGAAATAGGCTTGCTGGTCCGCAATCCCGCAGGGCATCGGTTCCGACACATCTCGCGGAAAAACCGCCGGGACATGGTTCGGCTGGTCGAATTGCAGCATTGCAGAACTGATCGGCATATGACTTCTCCCGGCGGCAAGCGGGAGCAATGGAGCTTCTCTCTGGCGTCGTGTGCTTGCGAAGCGTTGAGCGACGATAATTTGCTGTAGGCGCTTTAGCGGAAGTTCGCCATCTTAATATTGGCAGGTGCATAGTGGCGTCGACCGGCGGGCGCGTTGATGCCGATACTGGCGACGCGAATGATCGCCGCTGAGGGATATCGCGGTCCAGCGACCGCGCTGCACTTGCGCAGAGCCGTCTCGAGGTCCACATGAACATCACTGGCACTCCGCGTCCGGAGCGCCAATTCGCATATTGGCAGCGCTGGCTTCCGGTTGTGAGAGCGACGCATTCGTCGCGGCCCAGCAACCGGGACTGCTGCATTCATGGGAGCCAAGGACATCCGCTTCTCGCGTGACGCGCGAGAGAGTATCATGCGCGGCGTCGACATTCTCGCCAATGCGGTGCGTGTCACGCTCGGCCCCAGGGGCCGCAACGTCGTGCTCGACCGGGGCTATGGCGCTCCGCGTATCACCAAGGACGGCGTGACCGTCGCCAGGGAGATCGAACGCAGCGACAGATTCGAGAATCTCGGGGCGCAAATGCTGCGCGCGATCGCGACGAAGACGCACGACCACGCAGGCGACGGCACCACCACCGCCACGGTGCTTGCCCAGGCGATCGTTCGCGAAGGCATGAAGGCGGTGTCGGCCGGCGTCAGCCCGATTGATCTCAAGCGCGGTATCGACCTCGCCGTCGCGGCGGTCGTCGAGGCGCTCAGGGTACGGTCGCGGCCGGTGTCGAACAACGACGAGATCGCCCAGATCGGTATCGTCTCTTCCAACGGCGACGAAGAGATCGGCCGGATGATCGCCGCGGCGATGGACAAGGTCGGCAAGGAAGGCGTGATCTCGGTAGAGGACGCGCGCGGGATGGAATTCGAACTCGAGATCGTCGAGGGCATGCAGTTCGAGAGCGGCTATCTGTCGCCCTATTTCATCACCGATGCCGCCCGCATGACGGTCGAGCTGGAAGATCCCTGCATCCTGATCCATGAGAAGAAGCTGTCCGACCTTCGCCCGCTGCTCCCGCTTCTCGAGGCGGTAGCGCAGTCGGGACGCCCGCTGCTGATCATCGCCGAGGACATCGAAGGCGATACGCTGGCGACGCTCGTCGTCAATCAGATGCGCGGCGGGCTCAAGGTCGCGGCGGTCAAGGCCCCCGGCTTCGGCGACCGCCGCAAGGCGATGCTCGAGGACATCGCGATCCTGACGAACGCGGTGGTGGTCTCGCCCGATCTCGGCGTCAGGCTCGAAGCGACGACGCTCGATAGCCTCGGCACGGCCAGGCGCGTGACGATCGACAGGAACGACACGACGATCATCGACGGTGCCGGTGATGCCGCCGCGATTGCGGGCCGGATCGCCGCGATCAGGCGGCAGATCGAGATCAGCGACAGCGACCATGACCAGGAGAAGCTTCAGGAGCGGCTCGCCAGGCTCGCGGGCGGCGTCGCGATCATCCGGGTCGGCGCCTCGACCGAAGTCGAGATGACCGAGCGGAAGGACCGCGTCAACGACGCGCTGCACGCGACGCGCGCCGCAGTGGAGGAGGGCATCGTTCCCGGCGGCGGGACTGCGTTGCTCTACGCGGCGCGCGTGCTCGACGGCATGACAGGCGCCAACGACGACCAGTCCCGCGGCATCGAGATCGTCCGCCTGGCGTTGCCGGCACCGCTGCGCCAGATTGCCGGGAATGCGGGCCATGACGGCGGCGTCGTTTCCGGCAGGCTGATCGACGGAAACGACCAGGACATGGGCTTCAACGCCCGGACCGAAGTTTACGAGAATCTGATTGCGGCAGGCGTGATCGATCCGACACTGGTCGTCCGTTCAGCGCTGCAGGACGCGGCGTCGGTCGCCGGACTGCTCCTCACCACCGAAGTCGCCATCGTCGATTTCACGGAAAACTCGCCGCCCTCGCCCGCGATGGCGTCCGGCAGCGGCTTTTAATCCCTAAACACCAACCCGAACTCAGGAGTATCTATGTCGAGAGTCCCTCTTCGCCCCTATCTCGTCACCAAAGACGAAGAAGGCGTGTACCGCGTGACCGTGCGGACTACGCGGTACAATTCACAGGGTTATCCGCTGGTTTCGAGCGAAGTGCTCGGCGATGCGTTCAAGACGCAGACAGCCGCGAAGACGTTCGTGCGCGAGGAATATCGCGCGGAAGCGAACGAGATCGCCACCAAATAGCCGGCTATTTGCGGCTCTTGCGCGCGGCATAGCGCGCGTCGCGTTCGGCTTTCCTTTCGGCCTCGCTCCTGGCCGGCACGATCGCCGCTTCGGCGGCGCGCGCAGCGGCTTCGACCGCCAGCGCGCGCGCTTCGGCCAGGGCCCGTTTTTCGGCGACACGCGCCGCGCGCTTTGCGGCGTCCGCTTCCTCGCGCTTCAGCCGTGCGGCCTTGCGCTCGGCCAGCTCGGCTTCGCTCGGCGCGGGCTTGTTGCGAAAGGCGTCGAGCGCCTTCTGCCTGGTCTGGCGCGAAAGCGCATTGCGTTCCTGGAAATTGGGGGCGCGGTAGGCAGTCATGTCTGGCGTGTAACTCCGGGAATATATCAGGGGCGGCGTGCGCCGCGCGGTCCGCCAAACCCCGATCCCGGGGTGCGTTCGCGGTAGATAATCCGGCCCTTGTCGAGATCATAGGGGGTCATTTCGACCTGAACGCGATCGCCCACGACGGAGCGGATGCGGTTTCGCCGCATCCTCCCCGCCGTATAGGCGATGATCCGATGATCATTTTCGAGCAGGACGCGAAAACGCCCGTCGGGCAGGATCTCGTCGATCTGCCCGTCGAGCGTCATCAGTTCCTCCTGGCCGCCTGGCTCAGGCGGCCTCGAGGTTCACCGCGGACTGCTTTCCGCGCCGATCGCTCTCGATATCATAGGAGACGCGCTGGTCCGACTGCAGCGTAATCATGCCCGCGCGTTCGACCGCGCTGATATGGACGAAGCTGTCATTGCCGCCGTCCTCGGGCGCGATGAAGCCATAGCCTTTGTCGAGGTTGAAGAATTTGACCTTGCCGATGGGCATGGGATGTTCCTTTCACGAAACATGGAGTTTCCGAACGCACTCGCGAACGGAGCCAGGAAGCGAGAAAAGGAAGAATCAGCCCCTTCGGGCGTCAATATCCGTCGCAGGCGACGATAGCCGCTTCAATATGGGAGCACATCGGCGAATTGCAATCGGGCTTGTGCACCGGCTGCCGGCGCGATCGCTGGATGCCGGCCGCTCGCGGGTCGGCGAAGCCGCGGTCGGGATTTTCGCTAAACAATCCAGCTTCCGGCGAGGGTGCCGCGCCCATTTCGCCTGCCGGCCACTTGCGGCCTATCCGTGCCTCCCGTTTCTCGGCGGCAACCGCCTCCCTGGCCCATGCAGCGGCCGCAAGGGTGGCGATGTCCCGCACATTTACGAGCGTCGCGGCGCCGGCCAGGGCGTTCTGGCGCGCTTCCTGCGCGCGGCAAAGCGTGGACGTGGGATGCATTGAATGTCCTTTCCAACGGGAGCGATGCGTCGGCGCGGCGACCGGCCGCGACCGTTTCGTCGGTGACGCCCTGTTCCTCGTCACGTTCGCGACCGGCAGCATCAATCTGCGCAAGCAGTTCCTCGAACGAAGTGAAGCATCGGGCGGACAGGTACGATCAAAGTCTGCGCCCAACCGTTCAAGGTCATTCGCTGCCGGCAATCCTGTCGCGATGACCCGCTTGCTGTTGCTCATCCATGCCTTCCGGTCTGCGTAAGGTCTCAACACCCGGCAGCGGCGTTTGGGGCCAATGCACCAAACTCGAGAGAGGGATCGGCGGGAACGGTCAGCCTGGGCTTGGGTGTCTGTGGTGCCATGCAGGCTGCCGCGTCGACGCGGCGAACGCAGGTCAATGGCCGGTGCGATCCCGGGCGATGGGGGCCGGACATATACGCCGTCTGTGTCGCGCCCCAGGCTGGCCGCGAAAACCCGTCGCAGCGACTGCCTGACCATTTGGGGCATGAACAATTTTCGGGGGCGTGCCGCCCAAAGGGGAACGTAACGCGCGGGCGGCGGGTTTGTGCGGAAATGGCCGCCAGGTCGTCTCCCTCATGCAGTAGAAGAGGACTTTCCGTGCCGGAAGCGCCGATCGTGGCCATCGGGCTCCTGACCCGGCGCGACCTCGAGCGTCTCGGGCAAAGCTTCCAGGGCGCGATTCCCGTGCCCTGCGACACCCGGTTCGACGACCTTCTGGTGCAACTCGACAGGATCGGGGTCGAGCAGGTCGGCAAGGGGGTGCTGCTGCGCCCTGGGAGCGACGGGGACGGCAGCCGGACATCCGGACGCTCGCGCTAGTGCATATGCGTGCACCACAGGCCGCTTTCGAAAGGCGGCCGGCTGGCGTCCGCCTCGTTCAGGCGCCACGCCTCGTCGAGCAGGCGCTCGGAACGCATGATCGCGCGGTCGCGGGCGTCCAGGTCGGCCGCCGCCGCGGCATCCTTCAGTGCGGCGCTGGACTGGGCAATGAGGGTCTCGATCCTGTCCATAGGTCTCCTCCAGGCCCCGACCGGATGAACGGGCGCATCGGGGTCGCGGTTCCGCTTGCACTCCGGGCAGAACTGCTTCGGGCGGCCGAAGCGGCGCAGGCCAGCGGCGACGGCATGCCGGCGTTGATCTATGTTGTTCGCCCGCTGCCGCGAGCGGTCCACATAAAGGAGGTCCGCCCTCCCTTTGTCGCGGGCCGCGTGGCCGGAGGCGTGTCACTACGGAACAGGGCTGCCTCCGGTCACCTGTACTTGCCGCACGCTGCCGCAGTCGGCCGCTTGCCGCCGCGGTCTTCGCCCCGACACGGTCATGGCGCAAGCCCGGACACGCGCCCGGCAGCGGCCAAACCATCGGCTCGATCATCCGGCCTTCGGAGGCGGCGCCGGGGGCTACCGGCACCTGCCGGTCGCGGGCACCCGCACCTTGTGGCCGGAGCATCCTTTCAACCGGATCCCCGGAAACCGGCGGCTCCCAAGCCATACCGCAAGGGCTTGATTCCCCGAAGATTGGGCCGCAGGGAATCTCCGGGCGGGCTCGAGGATCACGAATGACCGGATCTGCTTTCCAGGACCATATCGCGAACCGTCGCTTCGAATTGCTCGTCCAGGCCGTCACCGACTACGCAATCTACATGCTCGACCCGGAAGGCCGCATCGTGACGTGGAATGCCGGGGCCGAGCGCTTCAAGGGATATTCGGCAGACGAGATCATCGGCGAGCATTTCTCCCGCTTCTTCGCCCAGGAGGATCGCGATGCCGGCCTGCCGGCGCGCGCGCTGGCGACGGCGGCGCGAGAGGGACGCTTCGAGGCCGAGGGCTGGCGGGTCAGGAAGGACGGCACGCGCTTCTGGGCGAATGCGGTGCTCGACCCCATTCGCGCCGAGGATGGCACATTGATCGGCTTCGCCAAGATCACGCGCGACATCACCGAGAAGATGCGTCTCGAGCGGCTCACCTATGAAAGCGATCTCCAGTTCCGCATGCTGGTCGAGGGGGTTCGGGACTATGCCATCTACATGCTCGACCGCGAGGGCAGGATCACCAGCTGGAACGCTGGCGCGCGCAACATCAAGGGCTACGAGGCAGCGGAGATTCTCGGCGAACATTTCTCGCGCTTCTATACCGAAGAGGACCGGGCACGCGGTGCGCCCCGGGTGGCACTCGAAACGGTCTTGCGCGAAGGCAAGTTCGAAGCCGAGGCCCAGCGCGTTCGCAAGGATGGCTCGCGCTTCTGGGCCCATGTCCTGATCGACCCGATCTACAACGAAGCGGGCGAGCATGTCGGCTTTGCCAAGGTCACGCGCGACATCACCGAAAAGGTCCACGCCCAGGAGGAACTGCGCGTCGCCCAGGGCGCGCTTTTGCAGTCCCAGAAGCTGCAGGCCCTCGGAGAGCTCGCGGGCGGTATCGCCCACGATTTCAACAATCTGCTCACCGTTATCCGGGGGGCCGCCGACTTCATGCTGCGCCAGCAGGATCTGACGCCCGAGAAGCGCAGTCGATACCTCCACGTGATGCTGGAGACCGCTGACCGTGCGACCAGTCTTACCTCGCAGCTGCTCGCCTTCGCACGGCGGCAGCCCCTCGAACCCGAGGTGATGGACCTTACCGTCCGGCTCGATGCGCTGGGCGAGATGCTGCAGCGCACGCTGGGCAGCTTGTATGACCTTCGCCTGGATCTGTCGCCCGCGCTCTGGCCGGTCGAGATCGATCCCGCCGGACTGGAAGCGGCGCTCCTGAACGCAGTCGTGAATGCCCGCGACGCGATGCCCGGCGGCGGCCGGATCACGATCTCGACCGGGAACCTGTCATTGCCGGAGGGCGACCGGGTCCGGCTATCCATCGCCGACAACGGTGAGGGAATCCCCGGCGAGGTGCTCGAGCGCGTCTTCGAGCCCTTCTTCACGACCAAGCCGACCGGAAAGGGCACGGGCCTCGGGCTCTCCCAGATCCATGGTTTCGCGCTGCAGTCGGGTGGCTCCGCGACCATCGAATCGGAACCGGGACGCGGCACGACGGTCAACATCCTCCTTCCGGTCACCACCAAATCCACACGGCCGGCCAGCGCGGCGCGGCCGGACATTTCCATCCCCGCGGGCCTTCGCGTCCTGCTGGTGGAGGACAGCGATCACGTCCGTTACTTCGCGCGCCAGTTGCTCGAGGATCTCGGCTGCAATGTGCTGGAGGCCCCCGATGGGAGAGCAGCGATCGAATTGCTGCGGGGGCAGGAGGTCGACCTGATCTTCTCGGACATCGTCATGCCGGGCATGAGCGGTCTGGATCTGGTGAAACGGGTGCGAGAGGAACGTGCGGGTCTGCCGGCGCTGCTCGCGAGCGGCTACAGCAGCAAGCAGTTCATCCCGGCGGATCAGCGGGAATTTCCGATATTGCGCAAGCCGTACAAGCTGGAGACGCTTGCGGCCGCCATCAATCAGGTGTTGACGCCGCAACCGGGCGCGTAGCTGCCGCAGCACGCGGCGTCACCGCCCGTGCGCCCCCCATGACGCTGGCCCGCAATAGAAAACCGCTTCCCGCAGAGAGGCATCGGAACTGCCCGATCGCAAACCGCCGCTTCCTCCGCGGCCCCGCAAACGGCAGAGTGTCCCGCATGGCTGTCGTTCCGGGGGCGGCCGGGAAGTTCCGGAAGCGGGCGTGGTGCATGCGAATGGCGCCATGTCGGCGCCTCGATTCGAACGATCTGCAGTTGATCCGCGCCGCCACAGAAGGAGGCGGGTTCGCGCGTCAGGCGAACCCGCCCCCCGCCGATCAGTAGTCCATCGCCGGCGCGGCCGCCTTTTCCTCCCTGGGCAGTTCGGCGACGAGCGCCTCCGTGGTGATCAGCAGCGACGCGACAGAGGCGGCATCCTGCAGCGCGGTACGCACGACCTTGGCCGGGTCGATCACGCCGGCCTTGACCAGGTCAGCATATTCGCCGGTAGCGGCGTTGAAGCCGTGATTGTACTCGCCATGCTCGAGCAGCTTGCCGACGACATAGGCGCCATCCTCGCCGGCATTGTCGGCGATCTGGCGCGCGGGTGCACGCAGTGCGCGGCGAACGATGTCGATGCCCGATTGCTGGTCGTCATTGCCCGCCTTGAGGCCTTCGAGCGCCTTGAGCGCACGCAGCAGCGCAATGCCGCCGCCGGGCAGGATGCCTTCCTCCACCGCGGCACGAGTGGCATGGAGTGCGTCGTCGACGCGGTCCTTCTTCTCCTTGACCTCGACCTCGGTCGCGCCGCCGACGCGGATCACCGCGACGCCGCCGGCGAGCTTGGCGAGCCGCTCCTGGAGCTTCTCGCGGTCATAGTCGGAGGTAGTCGTCCCGATCTGCTGGCGGATCTGCGCGACGCGACCGTCGATGTCCGTCTTCGCGCCCAGCCCTTCGATGATCGTGGTGTCGTCCTTGTCGATCACGACCTTTTTCGCGCGGCCGAGCATGCCGATCGTGACATTCTCGAGCTTGATGCCGAGGTCCTCGCTGACGACGTTGCCGGCGGTGAGGACGGCGATGTCCTCGAGCATCGCCTTGCGGCGATCGCCGAAGCCCGGCGCCTTGACCGCCGCGACCTTGAGCCCGCCGCGCAGCTTGTTGACGACGAGGGTTGCGAGCGCCTCGCCCTCGACGTCCTCGGCGATGATGAGCAGCGGACGGCCCGACTGCACCACCTTCTCGAGCAGCGGCACCAGCGGCTGAAGGTTGGAGAGCTTCTTCTCGTGGATGAGGATGTACGGGTCATCCAGCTCGACGCGCAGTTTCTCGGCATTGGTGACGAAATAGGGCGACAGATAGCCGCGGTCGAACTGCATGCCCTCGACGGTCTCGAGCTCGGTCTCGAGGCTCTTCGCCTCCTCGACGGAGATCACGCCCTCGTTGCCGACCTTCTCCATCGCGTCCGCGAGGATCCGGCCGATCGCGGCGTCGCCATTGGCAGAGATGGTGGCGACCTGTGCGATCTCGCTATTGGCGCTGACCCTCTTCGCGTGTGCCTTCAGGTCCTCGACGACTGCGTTCACCGCCAGGTCGATGCCGCGCTTGACGTCCATCGGGTTCATGCCGGCGGCGACCGCCTTCGAGCCTTCCCGGACGATCGCTTGCGCCAGCACGGTGGCGGTGGTGGTACCGTCACCCGCCTGGTCGTTCTGCTTGTTGGCGACCTCGCGCAGCATCTGCGCGCCCATATTCTCGAACTTGTCGGCGAGCTCGATCTCCCTGGCGACGGTGACGCCGTCCTTGGTGATGCGAGGGGCTCCGAAGCTCTTCTCGATCACGACGTTGCGGCCCTTCGGCCCAAGCGTCACCTTCACTGCGTTCGCAAGCGTATCCACGCCGCGCAGCATGCGATCACGCGCGTCCGACGCAAACTTCACTTCCTTGGCAGCCATTGTGGCCTACTCCTTTCCTTGTCCTTCCTGAGTTTGGGGGATGAGGCGGTCACGCCGCCTGCCTGAGTTCGGTGATGATCTCGATCACGCCAAGGATGTCGCTCTCCTTCATGATGAGCAGGTCCTCGCCGTCGATCCTGACCTCGGTGCCCGACCATTTCCCGAACAGGATGCGGTCGCCGGGCTTCACCGCGAGCTCAACCAGCGTGCCGCTGTCGTCACGCGTGCCGGGCCCGACGGCGACGACCTCGCCTTCCTGCGGCTTTTCCTTCGCGGTGTCGGGGATGATGATGCCGCCCGAGGTCTTCTCCTCGGCTTCGATGCGGCGGACGACCACACGGTCGTGCAAGGGGCGGAAATGCATGCATACCTCCGGTTGCAAAACAGTGATGTGACAGTCGCTGGCGCCCTCGCGAACGCCAGGCGCGCGAGAATTAGGAAAGCCCTTTTTTGCGTTCAAGACCGGAACGAAATTTTTTGGCGGTGGCCGCCGCCATGCCAGGCGGCATGCAACGGCATGGTCCGCGAGGGGTCTTGACCGTACGGCGCCGCGGACCAAAATCTTATGCGGAACCGGGCCGGTTCCAAGAGAAAGGAGCGACAGCAAGCAAAGGAGGACAGCCATGTCGCAGCCAGTCTCCCGTTTTCTTCACCCGTTCGATGTCGCGCGCCGTCCCAGCCTCGAGCCCGAGGTCAGGCGCGCAATCCTCGCCCGCTCGGCGTCCGACCGATGCGCCGTCCCGAACAGGCCCGCACTGCGCAAGCCGCCCGGCGCGCGCCGCGCGGTGCCGGTGGACGACGTCCTGGCCGCCCTGCGTTGGCTCGATGGCCAGCAGGGAGCGGACGGGGACAGTCCGTGACCGACAGGGCCGTGCACGCACAGCTCGACGGTTACGGGCTGACCTTCGCCGAGATCCACTATTTCCGGCCCGACGCGCCCTCGCTGCTGCAGCTGTTCATCTGGCAGGAATATGATCTGGCGCCCGACTTCCCGGTGCTGCTGGGCTTTCTTGACCACTGGCGCCGTGAGATCGAGGGCGCGCTGCATTCGGTCCGGATCGCGCACGAGCGACTGATCCGGCCGGCGGAGTGGCGCGCGGTCGACGGCGTGCTCTCGATCCCGTGACGCGCGGACCGCTCCGGCGCTGGCGCGAGCGTGGCGGGCGCACCGTGCGCATCGTGCTGCCGTTCGACGACATCATGGAGTTCGCACTGGCGCTCCTCGCGGTCAGTCCTGCCGAATTGCAGGCGCTGGGCTGGACCTTCGCCGACCGCAAGCGGCTGCTGGGCCACTTCCTCGCCTCGGGGAAAGCGGCGCAGGCCGCGTCTCCCGACGCGCTTCCGGCGCCTCCGGTCGAGCTGGCAATCCCGCAGCGCGACATTGATCGGCTCCAGCGCTTCGCCCGGCGGGAGCTGCCCCGGGCGGTGAGCAACGCGGCGATGCTCGATCGCGTGCTCGGTGCGCTCGACGCTGCGTCGCATCGGCAGCCGGGACGCGCGAGACAGGCGTCGGGATGTACGTCGGGCTCTTGAAAACCGATCGCTCCGAACCAGATAATCCCTCGCCGGATGCCGGCATGGATCCGGCATGGAGAGCGTCCGCTCTCTCTCGGACGCATCTTCATAGACTCGTTGCTCAAAGGAGGACCTGGATATGAGGACCAATTATGATTTTGCGCCCTTCCGGCGCGCGACGGTAGGCTTCGACCGGCTATTCGACCTGCTCGAGAACAATCTCACCACGCAGATTGCCGACGGCTATCCGCCGTTCGACCTCGTCCGCGACGGCGAAGGTCGCTACCGCATCAACCTGGCGGTGGCCGGGTTCCGGCCGGACGAGATCGACGTGACGGCGCAGCAGAACCTGCTGATCGTCGCCGGGCGCAAGAAGGACAGCGATGACAGCCACTATATCCACCGTGGCATCACCGCGCAGGACTTCGAGCGCCGCTTCGGCCTGGCGGACTATGTCCAGGTGAAGAACGTCGACCTCGCCGAGGGCATGCTCTCGATCGAACTGGTGCGCGAGATTCCCGAGGAGATGAAGCCGCGGAAGATCGCGATCGGCGCGCCCGGCGACACTGCCGCGCGCATCGCGGATTCCTCGGCGAACCGTGGGGAGGATGCGCGGCCGCCGGAGGCTGCGTAGCGTCAAGCGTGGTCCGCCGCCGGCCAGGGCGGCGGACCAATTTTGCCAGCAACCCGGAAGTTGCATCATGGCGATGCGTGATCTGATTCCGTGGCGCGCGCAGGAGAATGCGACGCCCGCGCTGTTCCGCGATCCGGAGCGCGGTCCCTTAGTCCGGTTCCGCCGCGAGATGGACCGGCTGTTCAACGACCTCTTCCGCGCGCCGGTATTCCAGGGGCGCGCGCCCGTCAGTACCGGACCCGGCTGGCAGAGTCTCGAAATGAAGGAGAAGGATGGCCAGCTGACCATTACCGCCGAACTGCCCGGGTTCATCGCGAAGGACGTGGAGCTCACCGTCCACGATGGCGTGCTTGCGCTTCGGGGACAGAAGAAGCGCGAGCATCAGGGCAGGGCCCGTGGCTGGTCCAGGCGCTCTTACGGCCGCTTCGAACGCTCGATCGCACTGCCTGAGGTTGCCGAGGCATCCGGATCCGGGCCAGAGTTCCGCGACGGCCTGTTGACCATCCGCATGCCGGGGTCGCTGGAGGCGGGCCGGGGCCGGCGGATCCCGATCGGCACCTGCGCGACGCACCCCTGATCACCACCGCGCGCGGGCGCAGTGCCGGCGCGCATGCCGCCGGAACCGGACGGCGACTTCGGTGGCGTCTTCACGCGGCGATGCGCTATCGGCGCGGCGCCCGTTTTGTCTATTCCGGCCTGGCAATGCCCGGCGTCGCCGGGGTGCCGATCTCGCGGGCGAGGCGGTGATAGAAGTCGCCTATGTCTGCGAGATCATATGCACTGATGACCAGCATCTCGCCGATCCGGAACCGGCGGAGCGGCGTTTGCGTCCCCGGCAACTCCGGCCAGCCCGCGGTCATTGACGCCGCGCCGCGGCGATCGCCCCGCAGGACCCGTCCCCCGCAATGAAGCAGACAGGCCCTGGACCGTCCGAGCGCGCGAAGCCGCGCGCCATGGTCATCCCGCCTGCCATGGGCGGCGCAATAGATAGCCAGCTTGTTCGCGGTATTGCGCTGGCCTGGAAAGACCATCTGCCCCTGCGCGCGCAACGCCTCGTCGATGAGCAGATTGAGGAAGCGATCGAGTTCCCGCAGGCCGTTGGCGATTACCTTCGCGCGATGGGGCCCGGAGATGGGAGCCGCCACGGTGTGCACGTCACCTTCCCGTGCGCCGCGCAGACCGGCGCCAAGGAAGGCGGCTCCGCGATTCAGGGTGGCGAAGGCGCGCCCGAACGCATCACCCATGCACGACCACGAGCTCGTGTGCGCATCTCTGGCCGCGATCGTCAGTTCGCAGCACATAGCTGACACGCAGTTTGGGACGCAGGCCGGCAAGGCCCGACGCGACCACTGCGCTGGAATGGACGAAGGCGTCCGCGCCGCCGCGATCGGGGCGGATCACGCCGAACCCGCCTGGCACATTGTAGAAACAGACCGTTCCGATCGGCATTGTGTCGCCTCATCCGGGTGGTTGCAGGGAATCGAAGGTGCTTGCCAGCGCCGGGCCGGCCGTGATGTTCACTTCGACGCGCATGTCGACGACATCTTCCGCAGGCCCGGCGTAATGACCCTTGACGGGGTGGATGTGCCCGACATCCCGCGCGACGGCGACGGGGATCAGTCCCGCTCCGCCGACCCGCGCGTGGGCGGGATCAAACGCAATCCAGCCGGCGCAGGGCAGATAGACTTCCGCCCATGCATGCGTCGACCCGGGATACACGCCGTCTCCGGGCTGATCCGCTTCGAAAGGCTGGACATATCCCGAGACGGCGCGCGCGCCGAAGCCGAGCTGGCGGACCGCTTCGATGAATAGCGTCACGAAGTCATGGCAAGAGCCGCCAGCTGTATGAATCGTCTCGTCAGGCGCCTGCGCGCGCCCGGTTTCATGCGGACGATAGCTGAATTCGGCGAGGATGCCGGCGTTGATATCCTTGAGCAGCGTCAGCGTGTCGGTCGGCTCGGCGCCCCGGAACGTCTCTACCCAGTCTCGAACGCTCGCGGACGCTTCGGGATATTGCGGTTCGCGCATGGCGCCGAGGTCCGCCACCTCGTCGGCTGAATAGGCGAAGGGGAAATCTCGTGCCGATTCCGCAATGCGGAACATTGGCCACGTCGTCGCCGACTGTTCGACCACCATGCGGCTGTCGATCGTCAGCTTCTCCGCCTTGCCTGCGAAGGCGGCGGTGGCAATCAGGTTGCCGTACACATCCTGTGTCCATTCGATATGGGCCGGCGGCGTGCAGCTCAGCAAGGTGGTGATCAATCGCAGGTCGTGCCGGCCGCGCGGGCACAACATCATCCGGTGCGGCCGCAAGACCACGGGTCGTGCGTAATCATACACGGTCCGGTGGCAGATCGTCAGCAACACGCGCTAGTCCACCCCGGCGCGCGTCGAGATCGCGCGCTCGACCGCCTCGCAGCCGTCTGCGCTCGCGACCGCGAGGTCGAGAGGGCGTCCGCCGAGCGTCTCGTTATAGCTATTGAGAAAGGCAATCGCCGAGTCCGCCCCCAGCAGGTTCCACGCAAGAAGCGTTATGCGGCTCTGCCGCTCCACACCGTCGGTCGAAAGGCGCAACGTGGTGTATCTGTTGCGGAACGGGTTCGGCTTTGGCGCCGTGAGGGCAGTACTCACCGTTGCCCAGGGTTCGTCGGTCATTTGCGGTTTCCTTTCCGCGGGCAACGCGGAAGCGGCGGCCGGGATGAATCTTCAGCCAGCCTGCCTGACGGGTCTTCCGTTGCCAGATTGCTCAGGCAATTGCGGGCAGCGATGCGTTGGCACCGAGCCGTTCCTGCAGCGCGTGAATCTGGACTGCATAGCACCGCGCCAGGCCACGATGGGCGATCGCCGCTTCGCGGCAGGCCGCGGTCTCGGCCCGCATTAGGGAAATCTGATGGCGTGAAAGAAGATAGTTGAGATCCATGTCCTGGCTCCGGCTAACGTAAGCGGGAGCGCGATGGTCTCTCAGCCGCCGGCGCCTACGTGACCGTCTTGCCAGCGATGGTCTGCATATAGCGGCGATCGCGCTCGAAAGATACCCCGCCACGGAAATATGCGATTAGGCCGCTTATGCTTTCCATGCTATTCGGGACCCGCTGGCGCGCGATTTCGCACGCCGCCGAGCAAAGCGCACGCCCTGCTCGCAATATCGGGAGCAGCGCATGCATGGAGCTTCCGCCAAGCCATCCAGGACCGCGCCGGAATTGCTGACGGAGCTCGACTGGGCGGCGCAGATATTGACCGGTGACCGCTCCGCTTCCCGCATCCGGTTCGCCCTTCCCGCAGAGTCCGGCGGTCATCCGGAGGCAGCCTGTAACCGGGATGTTCAGGTGAGTTGCCGTCCCGAGCAGGATGCTGCGGCGCAGGCTGCCGTCCAGCACGTCGCCGACAGGTGGCGGCTGACCGTTTCCGCTGCCGACGCCTTCGACGCTTCTGCCGCCCCGTCGCGCCGCCGGTGAGGCGGGCAATTCCGCGTCCGGCGACAATCCTCTGCCGTCGCGCGGCAGCCCCCGAACCGGGCATGGGCGCCGGCGCACGCAATCGCCTAAGTTGAATCACCCTCAAACGGAGAACCGTCATTTTCAGCCGTCTTGCCGAAGCCACCATCGAACCGCGCGAGGAGGGGTATGTCGTACGTCTCGTCACCGAGGACGGCGTCTCTTTCGAGCTACTTGCATCGTTCGACCAGCTGGACACGCTGGCCGAGGACATCGACCGCCAGCTCGATGCGGACGAGGAAGAGCGGCCGAACTAGGCGCATATTTGGTGCACGCCTTCGCACTCGGACGTGCTAGTGATCGGCATCACCGGCAGGCCTTCACCCGTAAGCGCCGGTGGCTGAGAGACCGTCGCGCTCCCGCTTACCTCCCGGGAGCCATATCATCGGAATCCGTCTCGACGTCGCCTGCGCGCTGGTTTCACTCATCACGTTCGCGATATTTCTGACCATCGCGATTCTCATGCATCGCGTCCGACGTGAACGCTATTTGCGCCGTTGCGGATATCGACGCGATCGCTGACGCGAGAATGTCCGATTTCAGCCCATTGCGACCACTCGGCGACATCGCCGTCGCTCCTTGGGGCGTGCCATTGAAGGCGACCTGGTTGCGAAGGCCGGTCGTATGGGCCCTGCCTGGCCATGCGGGATCGAAGGCGGTCGCGGCCTTCTGGCCCCGAATCCACGTCCGACCTGATACTGCGCAGAATCGCCATCCAACGGGGAACCGCGGGGCGATGCCCGCCATTTGCAGCAGATGGATTCCGAACTCTCTCGCTGGCCGTCGCGTCTCTGGCTTGTAAGGCACGGACAGAGCGCCGGAAATGTGGCCCGCGATGTCGCGCACGCCGCCTGCCTCGAGCGCATCGCCCTCTCGACGCGCGACGTCGACATACCCTTGTCCCGGCTGGGCGAGCGTCAGGGCGACGCACTGGGACGCTGGTTCGCTGCCGGCCGCGGCAACGGCCGTCCCGAGGTGATCCTGTGCAGCCCCTATCTTCGCGCCAGGGAGACAGCGCGCCGCTTTCGCGACGCTGGCGGCGCCGACGCCGACGAGCCGCTTTGCGTGGATGAGCGGCTTCGCGAGAAGGAGTTCGGCATCCTCGATGGCTTGACCCCAGCGGGTGTTGCGGCCCAGGAGCCGCAGCAGGCCGGGTTCCGACGCCTGCTCGGAAAATTCTATCATCGTCCCTCCGGAGGCGAGAGCTGGTGCGATGTTATTCTTCGCTTGCGGGCATTGATGGACACCGTGTCGCTCCATTACGGCGGCCGCCAGGTGATGATCGTCGCGCATCAGGTCGTCGTGTTGTGCCTGCGCTACGTGATCGAGGGTCTGAGCGAGGAAGAGATTTTGGCGATCGATCGGCAGGGCGAGGTCGCCAATTGCTCCGTCACCGAATATGAATTCGATGCTCGGGCGGGAAAGGACGGCGGGCTTCGGCTTGTGCGCTACAACGAAGTCGCACCGGTCGACGGCGATCCGTCCGCTGATGTGACTTGCGCACCGGACGCGCTCGTCGCAGCGCGCGGATGACCACGCTCGACACGGTTTGGCTGGCAGCGCACCCCCTTTCCAGGCCCGGGGGGGAAACCGACAAGAATGCGCGAGGCCGCGTGCTTGTCGCGGGAGGCTCGGCGCTGGTGCCCGGCGCGTTGCGGCTGACTGGCGAAGCCGCATTCCGCGCCGGTGCCGGCAAGGTTCAGTTGGCAACGGTGGAGACCGCGGCGTTGTTGCTCGGCGTGCACATGCCCGAAGCGGCCGTCATTGGCCTGCCGGCCAACGCCCGCGGCGAGCTGGCCGGAACTGCGGGCACCGCATTGGCTAGCAGTATTTCGCTCTGCGACGCCCTTGTGCTGGGCCCCGGCATGGGGCGCGAGGCGGAACCGGAGCCGATCCTGCGGACCCTGCTGGATTCCACCGAGGGCCATTGGGCGCTTGTGCTCGATGCCGCAGCGCTCGCTGCGGCATCGGGATTCGCAGCATCGATCAGGGCGCGTAACGGCGGGGTGGTTCTGACCCCGCACCCGGGCGAGATGGCGGCGCTGATGAATTGCGATGAAAGGCGCGTACGCGAGGCGCCGGAAATGCTTGTGGAAGAAGCCGCTGCGCGATTTGGCGCGACCGTCGTGCTCAAGGGCGCAGAAAGCTGGATCGCGACGCCCGGGAGGCCGACGCTGCGCTATCCGGGCGGTGGGCCGGGACTTGCCACGGGCGGTTCCGGCGATGTGCTCGCCGGTGTGATCGGAGGATTGCTCGCGCGCGGCACGGCGCCGCACGTGGCGACGGCCTGGGCGGTCTGGAGCCACGGGGAGGCGGGGCGAGGTCTCGCGAGGAAGCTTGGCGAACTCGGCTTTCTCGCTCGCGAGTTGCTCGCCGAACTGCCGGGGCTCCTGTACGCGGCACGATAGTCGGCTTGTCATGCGCGAATTCGACAACCCGCTGACTCCGCGGGCGTTTCCCCTCCGATCGGCTGATGCGGAGTACGGCATGTCGAGGCGAACGGATCGATACCGGTAGCGACAAGCGCCATGCGCGGGTCAGTGTCCGGCACGAGTGCTTGCACCATGTCCCGGGCGGCGGGCTCGGACGCAAACGTCCTGCACGCGCCACAGATAGCTCCTTCCCGGCCCGGTAGGTCATCGCATCGGGGCCCGCCGGGGTGGCCCGGTGTAGCTGGATGTCCGATCCCTTTCGCAGCGCAGGCGACACCTGTCCCGAAGGCTATTATCGCACCGGCGAGAAATGGATCCTCGCGCGGAGCGAGCCGTGATCGGTCAGCGCAAGGGAGCGCGCCGGGCAATCTGCGACAATATATCGGCATGCGATTGATCTATGGGAAAAGTGATACAGATGTTGCTGCAAAGTTATCCAAAATAGCTATTAGCCTGATGTTGCGAAACGTTGTAGGAATTGACGAGTGCTGATCTTTGCACGTACCCCGCGGCGCCGGGCGGGTAAGCCAACCAGGGGGGACACCAAATGCCCGACAACCTGCGCGTATCGCTTCTTGGCGCCAACGAACTCGTGCGTGAAGGCCTTCGTCGAATCCTGTCGGAGCGTGGTTTCATGGTTCAGCGGACGTACGCCAGAGCGGCAGAATTGCTGGACCAGACGAGCGAATATGACCTGTTGATCGTCGATGCGGCCGACTTTGACCAGGGTCTGGCGGAGTGCCGACTGCTGCGAGAGACGATCAGGGCACGCATCGTGCTGATGGTCGACGAATGCGACGCAACCAATATTGCTGAGGCTTTCAGGTCTGATGTGGTCGATGGTTTTCTCAACAAGACCGTCGCTTGCGAGCCGCTCGCGGGAATCCTGCGCCTCGTCGCTCTGGGTGAGCGATACCTCCCGCTCGAGGCCCTCGAGGTTTTCGGTCCCTGTGGAAGATCCGGATCGCTGCACCGCAAAATGCCGATTATCGCGCCCAATCTCTCCGGGCGAGAGGTTCAGATCCTGGGTTGCCTGACAGACGGGGATTCGAACAAGCTGATCTCGCGAAGACTTCAGATCGCAGACGCGACGGTCAAGGTCCATGTGAAGTCCATTCTCCGCAAATTGCGGGTCAAGAACCGCACGCAGGCCGCAATCTGGGCAGCGGGTCGTCAGGCAGCGATCTGCGCCGCGCAACCGTCACTCGCCGCGTGAGCGGTGTCCCCTGAGGCTGGTGATACTGGTACAGCCCCTTTTCGCATGACGGATGCCTCCTGATCGACGGTCAGGTTTGACCGGGAACGGAAATCTTGAGGAATCCGGGCATCCACGATCGTCACAGAACCCCTGCCGAATGCCGCGCGTAACCTGTTCGAAAAGCGCGACCAGAATGCCGGGAAGATTCGCCTGCGGCGCCAGGAACTGATATGCGGAACTATCGCCAGGCAGGCTATGGGCAGTTGGCGAATGAGAGACCACCGCGCTCCCGCTCATGACGGGAGAAGACTGTGTTTCGCCAAAGGGAGGACCGCCAGTCGACCGGAAACCGGAGCAAGCCGGCATCTGAAGATCTTGGAGAGCGCTCAAGGCGACTACGCACCCGGAGCGATGAGTTGATAGCGCGAGCCCAGGAGATTCTGCAGAAGCTGACGAAGCCCTGACTGCCCGGTTCCTGAGACTCCCGGCGCGCCTCGTCGCTGCGCCTCGAAGATTGCCTCCGGAAAGGCCGGCGCCGCGGAACACGCAGCCTGCTTGGTCCGCTTTTCGAATCGGGACGAATCGGTTAGCATCGGCCGGTACGCGTCGGGGCGATGCGACGGAGGGCCTCATGTCCAGCCGGGATGATCGGGCTTACTTTGCCAGCCGGGCCGAGCAGGAACGTGCCAGAGCCAGTTCCTGCAAGGACAACGCCGCGGCGATGGCCCATTACCAGCTTGCCGATGAATATGAGCGCCGCCTGCGGCAATTCATCGGAGATCAGCGTCGGGGTTAGCCAGGCTTGCCTGAAACAGATGATCGTGGCAGCAGCTTGCGAGCCGCAGCCGGTTCCCCCCACATCAATCCCGGCTGCGGCACCCCTTGATCGTCACCGGCTCGCTGAACATGCGCCGCGCTCGTTCTGCCGGGGCGCCCGTCGACCGATCCGATCGAACTGGGGTACCCGTAAGCCGCGAGGTCCGCACCGTACCCTGGTAGTTGCCGTTCGGCGGTGCCCTGCAACCTGCAAGCGAACGTCGACGGTCAATCCAGGTGATGCACCTGATCCGGCCTCATTTGCCGGAGCCATGGCTCGCCCTGGTGGCGGGATAGATCGGTTTTACAGGTCGGGGCGCGCTAGGGCGCTCTCGTGGTCGGTCGCGCCGTGTCGGAAGCTCGCGCGGTATTGTGCAGGTGTCACGCCGAGGCGGCTCACGAAGACGGCGCGCATCCGGTCGGCGGTGGCGAACCCGCAATCGAAAGCGACGCTCTTCAACGGCAACGTCGTTCCCTCGAGCAACATGCGCGCGGTGTCGACGCGCGCGCGCTCGATGAATTCATGCGGCGTAATCCCGGTCTCGCGCACGAACTGGCGTGCCAGATTGCGGGGGCTCATCCCGATCGTCGCGGCCAATGACTGTAGCGTGTGGCGCTCGCCGATATGGTCCATCACACAGGTCTGGAGGCGAGCGGCGGCGGACTCCGGGTCCGCGGGGGTGGATAGATAGGGGCTGAACTGGGATTGCCCGCCCTGCCGCTGGGCGAGCACGACCAGGCGCTTCGCCACGGCGACGCTTACGGCGGCGCCGTGATGTTCCCGAACGAGCGCGAGTGCGAGATCGATTCCTGCGGTCACGCCCGCCGAGGTGATCAGCGGGCCGTCGCGAACATAGATAAGGTCCGGTTCGACGCGCGCCGCCGGGAACCGTGCCGCGAGCCTGGCGGCGATCTGCCAATGGGTGGTGACGCGCCTGCCCGTCAGGAGCCCGGCATGACCGAGCGTGAATGCACCCGTGCAGATTGATCCATAGGGTATGGCGCGTGAGGCCATTCCTTGCAGCCAGCGGATCATGAGGGGATCGGGCTCGTTATAGGGAAGGGTCGGACCGCCGGCGACGAGGATCAGATCGAACGGCCCCGACGCCTCGGCGAAGGTGAGGTCGGGCACCAATTGCATGTTGTTGGACGCGCGCACCGGCGTCCGATCCCGGGCGACCAGCATCGTGGTGTAGCCCGCATCGTCGGCGAGGAAGGCGTTCGCCTCGGCGAAGACATCACCCGGACCGGCCACGTCCAGCGCCTGGACACCGGGATGAACGACCAGGGCGATGTTCAGACCCGGCATGTCAGTCCATCCCTCGCTGGCAACAAATGAAGTGCCGTTGTCCTGAAACAGGGCTTCGTGTGTGTTGCGACTGGCGGGCGGCAGCTCCATTTCCAGCGGGGCGGAACGGAACGATCTGTCGGACCGCCCAACGACCCGGAATGTCTTCAACCTGCGCGCCCGTTCGCGCCACGGAGGTGTCATGCCGAACGACTCTGCAACAACCACGATTGCCGGCATCGTCGTGCCGGACAGCGCAATCGCGCGCGCCGCCACGCAACTGGTGCGCGATACCGAGGATGATCTGCTCTTTCACCATAGCCGTCGCGTATTCCTGTGGGGCGCACTGACCGGCGAGCGCAAGTCGATGCGTTACGATGCCGAGCTATTGTATCTGGGAGCGATGTTTCACGACATGGGCCTGACGCGCGCCCACGCCAGTCCCGATCTGCGCTTCGAAGTGGACGGCGCCAACGCCGCGCGCGCGTTCATGCGGGGCTACGGGGTTGCCGAGCGCGACATCGAAGACGTCTGGACCGCGATCGCCCTCCACACGACCCCCGGCATCCCGGAGCACATGCGGCCGACCGTCGCACTCGTGACCGCGGGGGTCGAGATGGACGTGCTGGGTATCGCCTATCACGAATTCACCGCCGGGCAGCGCGATCAGATCTGTGCCTGCCACCCTCGCGAGCCCGACTTCAAGGAGAACATCATCGCCCACTTCGCCGACGGCATTGCGGCCAGGCCGCAGACGACGTTCGGCAACGTAAAAGCGGACGTGCTCGCGCTGAAAGATCCGACCTACGTCCGCCCCAATTTCTGCGCGCTGATCCTTGGATCGGCATGGCCCCATTGAAATGGAGAATGATCATGCGAATGAATTATGAGGTTGCGGCGCCCGCCGGCATAAAGGCCCTCGGCGCAGTCTACGCCTATGTCGCGCAGAGTGGCTTGCCCAAGGCGTTGGTCGATCTGGTCTATTTGCGCGTGTCACAGATCAACGGATGTGCCTATTGCATCGACATGCATTCGCGCGAGTTGCTGCGGGACGGCATCGCGCAGGAAAAGCTCGTGCTGGTACCGGTCTGGCGCGAGGCGGAAGCGTTGTTCGACGAAAACGAGAAGGCCGCGCTCGCCTGGGCGGAAACCGTGACACGGGTCGCCGACACGACTATTCCCGACGACGACTATGCAGCGGCAGCCGGCCGGTTCGACGCCAAGGCGCTGGCCGACCTGACGATCGCCATCGGTCTCATGAATGCCTTCAATCGTCTGGCCATCGGCTTCCGCCGTCCACCCGCCGCGATCGGTTCGCCAGGCTAACCCGGGAGGAACAGGATGGTACCCACGTCTATCTGCGGTGTCGCCATTCCCGACAGCAGAATCGCGCGCGAAGCGACCGGGCTGCTGCGCGATGCCTCGAGCGAGCTGCTCTTCGACCATTCGGTCCGCGTCTATTTCTGGGCATCGCTGGCCGGCAAGCGGAAGGAACTCAAATACGATCCCGAGCTTCTCTATGTGGGGGCGATGTTCCACGATTTCGGGCTGACGGCAGCTTACCGCTCCAGTCAGCTGCGCTTCGAGGTGGACGGTGCGGACGCGGCGCGCGCGTTCCTGCGCGGTCACGGCATCGCCGAGAGCGATATCCATAAAATCTGGACCGCGATCGCGCTGCACACCACGCCGGGCATCCCGCAATTCCTCGAACCGGAGATTGCGCTGCTGCACGCCGCCGCCGGAATGGACGTTGCGGGGCGAGGGTATGCCGAATTCTCCGCCGAAGAGCGCGACGCGGTCACGGGTCTTTATCCGAGGGGGGCCGGTTTCGAGGCAAGAATGATCGACGAATTCTACGCCGGCCTGAAGCACCGGCCCGGCAGTACCTTCGGCACGCTCAATGCCGATTATCTGGCCTGTCGGGATGCCGGCTTCGTTCGCGGCAACATCTGCACCGTTATGCAAAACTCGCCATGGGCACTGTGCGGGCATTGATCGTAGGGGCGCCGCCGTGTTGTCGTGTCCGGTTGCCGGCAAAAGGCCCTTCAACGCCCGACCCGGTCAGTCGCGGAGCCTGCCCATCGCTCGACAGTCATGCAACGCGACATCTGCACCGGGCGCTTATGAACGATCGGGGGCCGGTCGCGTTGCTGCGCGCCACGGCAGAGCCGCCGGCCGGCCCGTGGAGGGTATCCGGAAACCAGACGCGGCGGCGAACACCTGACGCGCAATTTCCGAATTACGCAGTCGATCAGAAACCTGCAGGTCCTCCGGTCCGGGTGCGAACGGGTCGATGCGTCCATCGGCGCTTGTCGCGCCCGGGTACATTCGGCCAAACATTGGCCAGTGCCGCGGTCGGCGCGGTGCAGACATCCTGGCTGGCAACCGCAGAATTTGTGTTCGATAACGCGTCCCGGCTATTTCTGACCCGGCCCCGGTGAGCCGAACTGGCCGCCGAGGTCCGTTGGGGAACCAATAAAAGAAAATAATGGGAAATGTTCCGCAAGCGCTCTCGAAATTATCCCTGATTTTGTTGAAGACAGGGCGATAGATTAATCTGCATCAATTGTGTTTTTGCGAACACGGCTTTCTCCGGAGCGGCGGCGTAAGGAACTTGCGAGCCCGTGGCGAATTCCTCTCCAGACAATGCTCGAGGAGGAAGCCCATGGCCGAGTTCACAGATGCGATCGCATTGCTAAAGGCAGATCACCGCAAGGTCGAGGATCTGTTCGAGCAGTTCGAGAAGGCCAGCGGGTCGGCGAGCAAGCGCGAGCTCGCGCACCAGATCTGTGTCGAGCTCAAGATCCACACCGCGATTGAGGAGGAGATCTTCTATCCGGCGTTCCGCGGCAAGATCGAGGACGACACGCTCGACGAGGCCTATGTCGAGCATGACGGCGCCAAGGTGCTGGTCAACGACATCGAGGCGGGCAGCCCCGGGGACGACTTCTACGACGCCAAGGTCAAGGTGCTGTCGGAGGAGATCAAGCACCACGTTCATGAGGAGGAGATGCCGTCGGAGGGCATGTTCGCCCAGTGCCGCAAGACCGATGTCGACCTCGTCGCGCTGCGCGACGCGATGCTCGCGCGCAAGCAGGAACTGATGGCGCAGGCGGAGACCGGTGGCCTCCCGCCAGCCGAGACGCGTGCGGTCAATCTGGTCGCCGCCTGATTGGCCGACCATGGCCGAAACTCGCCCGAGCCGTCGTCGCGAGACGGCGCGGCTCAGCTCCAGGAAGAGGCCGGGGTCGTCGGCATGATAACGTCCCGATGCGATCAAAACGCTGCACGACCGTTGGTGAGGAGGCCATCTGCAGATCGTCGCACAGGGTCACATTCCGGGGTTCTAGCCCTCAGCCGGCCCCCTGATGCGCCGTTCCCGGCAGGAACCCGTTGCCGCGGCGGTTCAGCAAATCGCGACGCGGGGCCGCCCCGGTCGCCTCCCCACCGGGACATCCTGATCGATCAGTCCACACACCGAACTCCGGAGGCTTGCACCGATGCTGACCATCATCCTCATAGTGCTCATCGTCCTGTGGCTGGGCGGCGCGTTTCCGCGCCAGGGCGCCTATAATGCCAACTGGGGTTATGCGCCGGTGGGCCTGGGCACGATATTGCTGATCGTCCTGCTGCTGCTCGCGCTCAGCGGCCATATCTAGGATTTGGTCACGCGTCGATGCGGCGGGGAAGCGAAATCGCGTCGCGGATGACGGACCCGGCAGGTTCACCGCGTCGCGGGATTGGCGGGTCGGCGACGGTGGTGATGCCCGCGGCGGGGCTCGCGATGTTCATCGTCTGGACGGGAGAAGCGGGATGGTGCGCGATCCGGTGGATATGTGGTGGTCGGCGAACCTCGATTTCTGGCGGCTCGGGATCGAGAGCGGTGCTGTGATCGCGCTGCGGATGGCCAGGCTGTCCGGGGGCGGCGCAACCGCGGCCAGCGAAGCCGGCCTGATGGTCACCGAGAAGCTATGGGCTGCGTTCGAAGCCCAGGCCGGACTGATGACCGGGAGCTTCGGACGCACGCCCGACGCCGTGTGCCACAAGCTGGTTCGGCATTACGGTTCCAAAGTCCGTGCCAACCGCAGGCGGCTGACACGCGCGGGATAGCGTGGCGATGGATAACGCAGGTTAATGACTCGGTTTTCTTCGCAACCCTTCGCTCCGCCCCGGGTTCAAGTCGCACACCCAAAAGGAGACGCGGGATGCCCGAGGGCACGAACGACAAGGCCGCCGGACAGTCGCCGGCGGTGTTCGACACAGTGCGCGGCGATGGCGGCGAATTGCACCAGCTGGCAGGCGAGGGCGACGCGCTCACCACGCAGCAGGGCGTCGCGCTCGCCGACGACCAGAACACGGTGCGTGTCGGCGCGCGCGGCCCGGCGCTGCTCGAGGACTTCCATTTCCGCGAGAAGATCTTCCACTTCGATCATGAGCGGATCCCGGAGCGCGTCGTCCATGCGCGCGGCTATGGCGTCCATGGCACCTTCACGCTCACCGAATCGCTCGCGGAATACACCACCGCGCGTATCCTGACCGAGGGCGGCGAGAGCACGCCGATGTTCACGCGCTTCTCGACCGTCGTGGGCAACAAGGGCTCGTTCGATCTCGCCCGCGACGTGCGCGGCTTCGCCTGCAAGTTTTACACGAAGGACGGCAACTGGGACCTCGTCGCCAACAACATCCCCGTCTTCTTCATCCAGGACGCGATCAAGTTCCCCGATCTGGTCCATGCCGCCAAGCCTGCGCCGGACCGGGAATTCCCGCAGGCACAGACTGCGCACGACAATTTCTGGGACTTCATCAGCCTCACCCCTGAATCGATGCACATGATCATGTGGGTCATGTCCGACCGCGCGATTCCGCGCGCGTTCCGCTTCATGGACGGCTTCGGCGTCCACAGCTTCCGGCTGATCAATGCCGGGGGCAAGTCGACCTTCGTCAAGTTCCACTTCCGGCCACGCCTCGGCTTGCAGTCGGTGATGTGGAACGAGGCGCTCAAGATCAACGGCGCCGACCCTGATTTCCATCGCCGCGATCTGTGGGATGCGATCGACATGGGCAATCCGCCCGAATGGGATTTCGGCGTTCAGCTCTTCGACCAGGATTTCGCCGACAGGTTCGAGTTCGACATCCTCGACGCGACCAAGATCATCCCCGAGGAGCAGGTCCCGGTGCGCATCGTCGGCAAGTTCGTGCTCGACGGGCTGGTCGACAATTTCTTCGCGGAGACCGAGCAGGTCGCCTTCTGCACGCAGAATGTCGTGCCGGGCATCGGCTTCACCAACGATCCGCTGCTCCAGGGGCGCAATTTCTCCTATCTCGACACCCAGCTGAAGCGGCTCGGCTCGCCCAATTTCACGCACATCCCCGTCAACAGCCCGCGCGGCTGCCCCGTCCATAATTTCCAGCAGGACGGGCATATGGCGATGCGCAACCCGAAGGGGCGCGTGAATTACGAACCCAATAGCTGGGGCGGCCCGCGCGAGGATCCGGAGCGCGGCTATCGCCATTTCGCGGCGGAGGAAGCCGGGCAGAAGGTGCAGCTGCGGCCCGAAAGCTTCGCCGATCATTACAGCCAGGCGCGGCAGTTCTTCATCAGCCAGACCGCGATCGAGCAGAAGCATATCGGCGACGCGCTCGTCTTCGAACTGTCGAAGTGCGGACGCGTCGACATCCGCGAGCGGATGGTCGGGCATCTGCGCAACATCGACGAAAAGCTCGCTCGCACGGTCGCCGCCGGACTGGGCTTGCCGGACATGCCGCCAGCGGCGCAAGCGGCGGTTGCTCCCCGCACTGACCTCCCGCCGTCGGACGCACTCAGCATCGTCAGGCGCGGACCGGGCAGCTTCGCTGGCCGCAAGCTCGGCATCCTGGTGACGGACGGCGCATCCGGGGAATTGCTCGCCGCCCTCACTGACGCGATCGACGCGCTGCCCGCCACGTGGGAGCTGGTGACGCCCAGGGTTGGCGGCGCCACGCTCGACGATGGCACGCTCGCGGTGGGCAAGCAGAAGATCGATGGCGGCGCCTCCGTGCTCTACGACGCGGTGGTGCTGCTCCTGTCTGCCCCCGGTGCCGCGTTGCTCGCGAGAGACGCCGTGGCGCGCGATTTCGCCGCAGACGCCTTCGCGCATTGCAAGTTCATCGGCTTCACCGCCGATGCGGTGCCGCTGCTCGAAAAGGCGGGCATCGCCGAGAAGGATCGCGACGAGGGGCTGGTTCCGCTGGGCGGCGCGGGCGACGTGGCCGCCTTTATCGAAAAGGCCGGGCAGCTGCGCTTTTGGGAGCGCGAGCTGCACGTGGACCTGGATGCCGCGTCCTTCCTCGAGCAGCGATAGTCCGCCCGTGCCTCCGTCGCAGCGGTGGCCGGCGGGCGGGATGGGAAATCGCGCCCGCCCGGTGATCGGTAAAAGGGACGGGCGAGCTTGTTGCCGGGGCGGGGCGCGCGACATTATGGAACGGCCTGCCATGCTTCCGAAACCCGCCCGGGATCGAGCGTCAGGCGAGCCAGCCCGTCTGGCGAAATCTCTCCTGCTCGGCCTGGTCCTGCTGCTCGCGGCCGCGCGGCAGCCGGATGCCAGCCAGGATCTTCCCGTAATCAGGAGCGCCCGGTCGCTCGTCGCGGAATGGGCTCTGGTGAACCGCGTCACCGCCGAACGGCGCGTGACGGACACCTATGCCACCGTGATGCGCCGGCAGTTGCGCCGGAAGCTCACGAAGCAGTGGCGCGCGCTGTCCGACCCCGCCTCGCCGGCCGGCCAGGCTATCGCGACTTGCCTGCACCTGCCCGACGATGCTGCCTCCGCGGTGCTGCAGGCGCAGTCACAGCGCCTTTTGGCGATCGAGGCCCGACTTGAAGCTGCTTGAGCTCACGCTGGGAATCATGACCGCGGTCGGCGGGTTCGTCGATCTGAGCGAGCTGGTGTTCGCAGCGCAGGCGGGATCGCGTTTCGGCTATGCCCTGATCTGGGTCTTCGCCTTCTCCACGATCGGCATCATGGTCTTCGGCGAGATGAGCGGCCGGGTCGCCGCGATCGCGAAGCAGCCGGTGTTCAACCTTATGCGGCACCGGCTCGGCCTCACATTGGGCCTGATCACCCTGGTCGCCTCGTTGATCAGCAACCTGATCACCTGCGCGGCCGAAATCGGCGGCGCCGCGCTGATCCTCCAGCTGCTGACGGGCGCGCCCTATATCGTCGTGGCGATCGCCTCGACGATCGTCCTCGCGGGATCGATATGGATATTGCCGTTCAAATGGATCGAGCGGACCTACGGGCTGCTCGGCCTGTTCATGATCGTCTTCGCGGTCGCGCTGGTGGCGGGCGACCCGCCATGGCCTCGCCTTGCGCACGGACTGGTCCCGCAGGTTCCCGCCGGCCTCTCGGGCAAGGAATTGCTCGCCTACGGCTATTTCGCGGTCGCCATCGTTAGCGCGGTCATGTTCCCCTACGAGACCTATTTCTACTCGTCCGGCGGGATCGAGGAGAAGTGGGGTCCGAAGGATCTGGCGATCAACCGTTTGACGACGATCGTCGGCTTCGCCCTGGGCTCGCTGCTGGCGATCGCGATCCTCGCCAACGGCGCAAATCTGTTCGGCCCGCTGCATGTCGATCCGCAGATGCCAGGCACGGTGGCACTGCAGGTAGCGCTTCCGCTCGGCCGGACCGGGCTGCTGCTCGCCCTGCTCGGCATGCTCTTCGCGATATCCGGCGCGGGCGTCGAAACCTGTCTTTCAAACGCCTACAGCCTCGCGCAATTCTTCGGTTGGGAATGGGGGCGGTATAAGAAGCCGTGGCAGGCGCCCCGCTTTACGCTCGCATGGCTGGCGGTGTTCGCGCTGGCGCTCGCCATCGTCATGACCGGAATCGAGCCGATCGAACTGGTGAATTATGCGGTGCTCTTCTCGATCCTCGTGCTGCCCTTCACCTATCTTCCGCTGCTGCTGCTTGCCGGCGACCGCACCTATATGGGCGACCATGCCAATGGCCGCCTGTCGCGCGTGTTCGGCTGGACCTATTACGTCGTCATCGTCGTCGCGGCGGTGGCCGCGCTCCCGCTGTTCCTCCTCACCTCCGGCGGACAGGCGTGAACCCCGCCGGCCATCTCAAGCTGATCGGCCAGCTGCGCGACCTGCAGATCGTCGATCGCGACGGCTGCAAATGCGGGATCGTCGACGATGTGGAACTCGAGGGCGAGCCCGGCAAGCCGCTCGCCGTGACGGCAATACTCGTGGGCCCCGGCGCCTATGCCGGCCGTTTGCCGCGCTGGCTGCTATGGGCGGCGCAGCGTGTCGCGGGTGCGCGGGTTGTCAGGGTGCGGTGGTCCGAAGTGACCGGGATCGGGAGCACCGTGCAGCTTCGCTCCCCGGCGCGCGAGCTCGGGTTGATGAAGTCGGAGGACGCGGCGCGACGTTTCGTGCCGCGTGGAGGAGCGATCTGATGCGTCTCGCCGATCTCGACGGCCTGCGGGTGCGGAGTATCGACGGCAAGCGCCTCGGGACCGTGCGCGAAATCCACGTGCTTGACGGCGAGGTCGTCGCCCTCGGCTGCGGCCCTCGCGGGTGGATCGAGCGGCTGACCTCGAAAGGGGAGCCCGGAAGGATTCCGTGGCGCGCCGTTCGCCGGATCGGACGCGAGACCCTCGTGGTCGATCTGTCCGGATAATCCGGCCCTGCCGTCAGGAACGATCTGGCTGCCCGCGATCGAGCGTATCGCTGGGGCTGCGCGCATCGCCTTCCAGCTGATGCTCGGTCGAGAGATTGGGGTCGGGCTGCGTCCCGGTGTCGCCTTCGGGCGCGGGCCCCTTGCGGCCGGGCTCGGTGGAGAGATTGGGGCGGGGTTGGGTGTTGGTATGCGTGTCGCGCCCGGACATGATCTTTCCTCTCCACCTATCAACGGGATGGCCGGGGCATCGTTCCGCTTGCGCCGGGGAACCGGGGCGGCCTTGTCCCGTTCGAACACAGGAGATCAGCCATGCCCGAACCCGATGATTCCTCCTCGCGCAAACCCGTCGAGAACGACCGGAATGCGCCCGAGCCCGAAACCCTCCCGCCCGAAAAGGTCGAGGACCGGCCCAATGTGAGTCAGGTCAAACCCGAGGATTATCCCGTGGATCAGCGCGCCCGCGGCGACTGAGACCTGGCCTCAGCCCGGATGCTTGAGTCGCGTCTCGACCCGCATCAGAGACACCGCGGTGCGGCGCGGCTGCGCAAGCATGAAATGGGTCGCCGCGGCGATGTCCTCGGCACGCAGCATCTTCGCCTCCGCGATCAGTTGGCGCTGCTTCTCGGGCGGATAGTCCGGATATTGGAAGTCCGCGCCGGTGAAGCCCGGCTCGATCAACCCGACCTTGATGTCCTTCTCCGACAGCTCCTGCCGCAGCGAATGGGCGAACCCCTCGATCCCCGCCTTGGCCGCGACATAGATCGAGTTCCCGCCGGTCTGCGAGACCGCCGTCATCGAGCCGATCAGCACGATGTCACCCGTCTCCATCCGCGCGATCGCCGCCTTCGTCGTGGTCAGATAGGAGGTGAAGTCGACCGCGATCTGATAATCGATATCGTCCTCGGGCGTGTCCGCCAGCGCTTCGGCCGGGACAGCCGCATTGATCACTGCCACGTCGAGGCCGCCAAGGTAGCGCTCCGCCGCTTCGTAGAAGCGTGCGACGTCCTCGCGTTTCGCGAGGTCGACATTGATCCCGTCGCCTTCACCGACCTCGCCGATCCGTTCGATCGCATCCTCGAGATGGTCGGGTTCGCGCCCGCAGATGAAGACCTTCGCGCCTTCCGAGGCGAGCAGCACCGCGATCGCACGGCCGATCCCGGTGGTGCCGCCGGTAACCACCACGCGCTTGCCGGCGAGGCCCGGCTGTTCGGTATGGGCATCCGCGCGATCCGCTACCTGATTATCGGCCATCATTTCCTCCTGTTGCATCCCGCTCACCAGTCGAGCGTGATCCGGCCATTGGCAGGCACGCGAAATTCGATGCGTCCCGCTTCCTCTCGCGTCGGGAGGAACGCCTCGCCGCCCGCGCTTCGCACGCGCATCTCTGGCAGCTGCGCGCGGCCGGTGCGCACCAGGGCAAGCAGCGCCTCGCCATCCTCGCAGCCGCCCAGCTGAAAGCTCAGGGATCGCGCCGCCGGCCGCTCGCTCGCGAGCAGGAAATGGTCGCAGAAAATGCGAAACGGCGCGTCCCGCACGCTGTGGAACGCGCGGCTCGCGAACACGAATGCCGCGCCGCAGCCATAGATTTCTTGCCCGACCTGGCCCGCCGGCTGGCCGTCGACATAGAGATCCTCGAGCGGGAAGGAGAGGTTGCGGTCGATCTCGTTGTTGCGCACCCTGGTTGCGAGGATTTCGGGCGGCAGCGCGTCAGGGTAATAATACCAGGCGCGGTCGAGCGCGTAGCGGCAATATTCGCTCATCAGCATGCGCACGCCCGGATCGAGATCCGGCCCGCTGTCCTTCAGATAGCGCTCGAACGCCGCAAAGCTGTCGAAGCATTCGTAGATCGCCATGTACGGCGCGTCGTGCAGCGCGGTCGCGCCGAGATAGTTGCGGTAGTGCCGGGCGTTGCCGATCTCCGATTCCCAGATCGCAGTGTTGTGGAAGAAGCTCGCCAGATAAACGTAGCTCTGTCGCAGATAGGTCTCCTCGTTGGTGATCCGCCACAGCCTGAGGCAGGCCGCCGCCCCCCAGGCGGTGAGGTTCGCCTGATAGTTCAGCTCGAAGCGCATCCCCCTGGCGGCATCGACCGCCTTGCGCGCCTCGTCGAGGTAGCGCTGGTCGTCGGTCAGTTCGAACGCCTGCAGCATGACATAGGCGTAGAAGCCGCCGACATCGGTCTGTCCGTGCCCCTCATCGTCACGCGACGCGGTGATCACGCGAAAGTCGGTGACGTCGTACTGGATCGGCCATTTGTAGCGGAAATGGCGCGCCGCCCTGATGCCGAAATCGACCGACTGGAGGAACAATCGTTCGGCCCTCCGGTCGCCGTCGATCGCCAGTCGCGCGAGACTCTGCAGCGGATGGTAGAGATACCAGCTGTCGACCGCGTTCCTGTCCTTGTCCTTGCCGACATTGGGCAGATAGCGGCGCAGCGTCCCCAGCTTGCGGTCGTAGAATTTGCGGATTCCCGCCTCGAACTCGCACGCCAGCGGCAATTCCTCCTGCCGCCATGCCTCATAATCGCGCATCGACGAGAGCACCGAGAGTTGCACCATCGAGTCCGGATATTCGAAGCCGGTATAGGGATGGATATAGCGGAAGCCGTAATGCCGGATCGTCGCCTTGGGCGAGCGGTCGAGATCGCGCAACGTCGCATCGGCGCGCGCGACCCAGTCGCGATATTCGCTCGGCGGATGCTCGATCCGACGATAGACCGCCCCGAGCAGCGCGAGGTAGCGCCGGGCCGTCGCCTGCTCGTCGCCGGCCGCTTCGTCGTGGAAGGCGAGCAAGGCGTCCGAGACGATGATCTCCTTGCCTTCGGGCAGTGGATTGACCGGCGGCGTGCCGCTCTGCGGCGTCGTAGCGGGAAGGTAACCCAGTTCCGGCCATTCGCCGCCTACCGCCGCATCGGGCCTGGTCCCGGTCGCCGCGAAATAGGGGTTCAGCGCAGTGAGGTTCTGGAAATAGAGCACGCTGCCGAAATCGGGCCCGGTCATGCGGAAGTAACTCAACCCGCTATTGAGCCCGCGCTGCGCCGCCTCGACCTCGCCGATCGCGCCGGCGGGATCGTCGTCGGCGTCGAGCGGATAGAGGTCGCGCGGCAGGAACGGGATCAGCAGGTTCGCGGCAGGCGTGAGCCGCGATGTCATGCGCAGCACCGGCACCTCGTCCTCGTGCAACCGGAAACTCACGATGTGCCGCCCGAGCATCGTGTCGCATTCGATGCGCAGCGCCTCACCGTCCTCGGCCTTGCGCTGGCGCGCGGAGCAGCCGCCGGGCGCCTGCGCGCAGCGCAGCGCCAGCCCGCCGCGACCTGGCAGGCGGATGATCGCCCACAGCGAATCCGTGCCGCGCAGCACCTCGATCGTTCGCTCGCCGAGCGGAAGGCGGGCCAGCACCGTCATCGAGCCGGCGCGCAGCTCGCCCTGCAGGCTCAGGACATAGGGGCTGATCCCCTGGAGTTGGGGGGACGCCTGCGGGGCGCTTCTCGTGGAGCTGGAAGTCATGCTGCCCCAAAGCGCGATGCAGCGGCACAGTTCCCGCATTCCGCCGCAAACGCCGCGACATTCCGTAAGTGGGAGAAAGAAGGTCGCGTAAATTAACAAATGTAATAAGCAGCTGAAATTGGGCCGGAAAGTCCTGCGACCACTTGCGCGACGTGCAACTAAAGCCGGCGGGTACGAGTTGCACTCCCGTCAATCCTGTCCGGGAGGCCAGTCATGTCCGACGAGGATCGAACCGTGCACTCGGATGCCCCGGCGGGTGGCTGGGGTTCGCTCAAGGGTATCGCGAAGACTTTCGCGGAGGAGCTGAGCCGGCCCGGCGTGCTCGACACCCTGCGCCGGCAGAACAAGCCCGGCGGGTTCATGTGCGTGTCCTGCGCCTGGACCAAGCCGGCGCATCCACACCCGTTCGAATTCTGCGAGAACGGCGCCAAGGCGACGCTGTGGGAGCTCACCTCGCGCCGCTGCACGCCCGAATTCTTCCTGCTCCACCCGGTGAGCGAACTGCTCGAATGGGATGATCACGACCTCGAACAGGCGGGCCGGCTAACACATCCGATGCGCTACGACATCGCCAGCGATCGCTATGTCCCCTGCGAATGGCAGGAGGCGTTCGACGCGATCGGGCGCGAGCTGCAGGCGATCGATCCCCGCGCGGCGGTCTTCTACACCTCGGGCCGTGCCAGCCTCGAGACCGCCTATCTCTATGCGTTGTTCGCGCGGCTCTATGGCCACAACAATCTGCCCGACAGCTCGAATATGTGCCACGAGACCACCTCCGTCGCGCTCAAGAAAGTGATCGGCGCGCCCGTCGGCACCTGCGTGCTCGAGGATTTCCATCAGTGCGACGCGATCTTCTTCTTCGGCCAGAATACCGGATCGAATAGCCCACGTTTTCTCCATCCGCTGCAGGAGGCGGTGAAGCGCGGGGTCAAGATCGTCACCTTCAACCCGGTGCGCGAGAAGGGGCTGATCGAGTTCACCAACCCGCAGAGCCCGGTCGAGATGCTCACCGGCGGCAAGACCGGGATCTCGTGCCAATATCACCAGGTCCGTCCGGGCGGCGACATCGCGGCGATCCTCGGGCTGATCAAGCATGTGCTCGAGGCCGAGACTGCGCAGTGGGTGCTGGAGAAGCATCATGTGCTCGACGTCGACTTCATCGCGCAGCACACCACGGGCTTCGAGGAGCTGAAGGCCAAGGTCGAGGCGACTGGCTGGGAGGAGATCGAACGCGAATCCGGTCTGACTCGCGACGCGCTGCTCGAGGCTGCCAAGGTCTATATCGCGGCCGACAAGACCATCGGCATCTACGGCATGGGGCTGACCCAGCACGCGCACGGCTTCGACAATGTTGCGATGCTGGTCAACCTGATGCTGCTCAAGGGCAATGTCGGGCGTGACGGCGCCGGCATCTCGCCGGTGCGCGGTCATTCGAACGTACAGGGCCAGCGCACCGTCGGCATCAGCGAGAAGCCCGAGCTGGTGCCGCTGGACAAGATCGCCGAGCAATACGGCTTCGAGCCGCCGCGCGAGAAGGGCCTGACCACGGTCGACGCCTGCCACGCGGTGATCGACGGCAAGGTGAAGGCGTTTGTCGGGCTCGGCGGGAATTTCGTCCGCGCGGTGCCGGAGCGCGGGCTGGTCGAGCAGGCTTGGCGCAAGCTGCGGCTCACCGTGCACATCGCGACCAAGCTCAACCGGTCGCATCTGCTGCCCGGCAAGGTCGGCTATCTGCTGCCGTGCCTCGGTCGCTCCGAAGAGGATGTGCAGGCCAGCGGCCCGCAGGCGGTGACGATGGAGGATTCGCTCAGCTGCATCCACGGCTCACTCGGCAAGGCCAAACCGGCGAGCGAGTATCTCCTGTCCGAAGTTGCCATCGTCGCCGGCATGGCCAGGGCGACCCTGCTGCCCAATCCGAAGGTCCGCTGGGACGAATGGACCGGCGACTATGCGAAGATCCGGGATCAGATCGAGGAAACCTATCCCGACGAGTTCGCGCGGTTCAACGAGCGCGTCTTCACGCCCGGCGGCTTCTATCGCGGCAATTCGGCGCGCGAGCGGGTGTGGAAGACCGAGCAAAAAAAGGCCGTGTTCACCGTGCCCGAGGTGATGTCGGCGACAGGCTTCGAGGATGCGCCGGGACGCTTCCGGCTGATCACGCTGCGGTCGAACGATCAGTTCAACACGACCATCTACGGCAATTCGGACCGGCTGCGCGGGATCGAGGGCACCCGCGACGTGCTGCTCATCAATCGGGAGGAGATGGCGCGCGCCGGGCTGGAGCAAGGCCAGATCGTTGCGCTGGTGAGTGATGCCGGCGACGGCGTCGTGCGCCGCCGTGACGGGCTGGCGGTGACGCCCTTCCTGCTGCCTGACGGCTGCGTGGGCGCCTATTATCCCGAGGCGAACAGCCTCGTGCCGCTCGACCATCACGATCAGGAATCGAAGACGCCCGCCTATAAGGCGGTGCCCGTGCGCATCGAGGCATGATGGGCAAGGCGCGTGGACGAATGCTCCTGGGGGTGCTGTTCGCGCTCGCCGCGTGCAGCAAGGAGTCGCGCGATCTCGAGGCGAGCCAGCCGATGACCACGCCGTCAGGTCCGTCCGATCCACGCGCGGTGGCTTTTACCGGCAACGCCTTCCAGGTCTCGCAGGGTGGGCGCTATTTCAGCTGGTATGGCTGCAGCAGCTGCCACGGCGACGACGTCACCGGGCCCCTCGATCTGGGCGACCGGCGCTGGCTGCACGGCAATTCGATCGACCAGGTTTACGCCTCGATTGCGGGACGTCACGGCAGGCTCGGCGGACAGATCCAGTCCGAGCAGCTCTGGCAGCTAAGTGCCTATGTCCAGCAGCTTCCCAGCTTGGCTCCGGAGCGCCGCAGGCGGCAGGACAATGACCAGAAAGGCGAACCGCAGGGCGCGCAATGGGGCGGACCGCTGCGATGATACGCACCCTGTTCCTCTGCTTCCTCCTCGGTGGCTGCGCGGGCGTGCAGACGCCGCTCGATCCGGCGGGACTGCAATCCGCCCAGCTCCTCTCATTGTTCGGGCTGATGCTCTGGGTGTGCGGTGTCGCCTACGTTCTGGTGCTTGGCTTTCTGGGCTGGAGCCTGTGGCGCGCGCGGCGCCGGATCGCGGCTGAGACCGCACCCGAAGTCAATCCGGTGCATCGCGGTCTGTCGCGCGGCTTGTGGGGCTGGACCGCCTTCGTCGCCACCGGCCTGCTGTTGCTCGCGATCGCGAGCTTCCTGACCGACTGGACGCTCGCGCGAGCGGAGCGCCGCGGGGCGATCGAGGTCAGCGTTACGGGCCATCAATGGTGGTGGCGCATCCAGTATCGCGACCCCGCCAGCGGCCAATGGATAGAGACCGCGAACGAACTGCACCTGCCGCAGGACCGGACGACGTTGATACGTCTCGGCGCGGCCGACGTGATCCACAGCTTCTGGATTCCCAATGTCGCGGGCAAGATGGACGTGATCCCGGGCCGGGCCAACCAGCTCGCGCTCACGCCCCGCCGTGCCGGCTGGTTCCGCGGCCAATGCGCGGAATTCTGCGGGCCGCAGCACGCGCATATGGCGCTCGACGTGAAGGTCGAGAGCCCCGCCGAATTCACCGCCTGGCTCGCCGCACAGGCCAAACCGGCGGCGGCTGGCGGCGACCCGACGGCGCTGGCGGTCGTCACCGCCGGACCTTGCGCCGCGTGCCACATGATCCGCGGCACTGACGCGAAGGGCAGGGTGGGGCCGGATCTGACGCATCTCGCCTCGCGCCGCTCGCTCGCCGCGGGTACCTTGCCAATGAGCCGCGGCGCGGTGCAGGGCTGGGTCGCCCAGCCGCGCGCGATCAAGCCTGGCACGATGATGCCGCCGGTGCCGCTCTCCGGCCCGCAGGCCGACGCGGTCTCGCGCTACCTGATGGCCCTCAAATGAGCCCCGACAACACTCTCCCCGCCTGGACCGACCCACCCGGCCTGTGGGGCTTCCTCACGACGGTCGACCACAAGCGCATCGCGGCCCGCTATGTCGTGACGACGATCGCGATGATGTTCCTCGCCGGCATGCTCGCGCTCGACATGCGCCTCCAGCTGAGTGGTCCGGACATGGGCCGGATGGGCCCGCAGGAATATAATGAGAGCTTCTCGCTCCACGGCTCGACGATGATGTTCCTCGTAGCGGTGCCCGTGATGGAGGCGATGGGGCTGTGGCTGGTGCCGCTGATGCTGGGCCAGCGCAACGTCGCCTTTCCGCGGCTGAGCGCATTCAGCTACTGGCTCTATCTCGGCGGCATATTGATGCTGTGGGTGCCGCACGCGCTCGGCATCACCCCCGATCTCGGCTGGTTCGAATATGCCCCGCTCTCCGGCCCGGCTTATTCCCCGGGCCACCGCGCCGACATCTGGGCGCAGATGATCACCTTCACCGAGGTCGCCGCGCTTGCCGCCTCGGTCAATCTCGCCGCGACGATCCTCAAGATGCGCCCGCCCGGCATGAGCCTTGCGCGCATGCCGATGTTCCTGTGGGCGATGCTGATCGCCTCGCTGATGACGATCTTCGCGCTGCCCGCGGTGATGCTGGTGACGAGCATGCTCATCGCCGACCGCATGGTCTCTACCCATTTCTTCAACGTCGCCGGCGGGGGTGACCCATTACTGTTCCAGCACCTCTTCTGGTTTTTCGGGCACCCGGAGGTCTACATCATCTTCATTCCGGCGGTCGGCTTCGTCTCGTCGATCGTCGAGACCTTCGCGCGGCGACCGCTGTTCGGCTATCGCTTTATGGTGCTTGCGCTGGTCGCGATCGGCGTGCTCGCCTTCGGCTTGTGGGTGCACCACATGTTCGCGGTAGGTCTGCCGCGTATCGGCAATGCCTTCTACACCGCGGCGAGCATGCTGATCGCGTTGCCGGCAGGCATCCAGATCTTCTGCTGGATCGCGACCCTTTGGGACGGCCGCGGCATCCGTTTTGCGACGCCTTTGCTGTGGGTGATCGGCTTCATCATCACCTTCGTAATCGGCGGGCTGACGGGTGTGATGGCCGCAGCAGCACCGCTCGACCTGCAGCTGACCGACACCTATTTCATCGTCGCGCATTTCCATTACGTATTGGTCGGCGGCGCGATGTTCCCGCTCTTTGGTGCCTTTGCCTATTGGTATCCCAAGGCGACGGGTCGGCTGATGTCGGAGCGATGGGGCAAGATCGCCTTCGCCCTGATCTTCGGCGGTTTCAATCTGGGGTTCTTCCCGATGCACCTGCTGGGGCTGATGGGCATGCCCCGGCGCATATACACCTACGGCCCCGAAATGGGCTGGGGGACGCTCAATCTGGTCGCGACGATCGGCGTGGCGATCGCGATTCTCGGGGGTGTGATCTTCGTCGCCAATGCCTGGATCAGCTATTGGCGTGGCCGCCCCGCCGGCGCAGACCCGTGGGGCGGTCCGACGCTCGAATGGGCGACCAGCTCGCCGCCGCCGCCGCACAATTTCGACTGGGTACCGGTAGTCGAGGGCTTCACACCCTTGTGGGATGCGCCGGAGGGACTACCCGTGATGACCGGCCTGCCCGAGGACCGGCGCAAGGTGATGATCACCTCGGCGAGCACGGCGACGGCCGAATATCTCCAGGGCAGCCCGGGGCCCTCGATCTGGCCGCTGATCGCGGGCCTCGCCGTTTCGGTGATGTTCGTCGGCAGCATCTTCACGCCCTGGGCCGTCGCGATCGGCGCGGTGCCAATCGGTGCCGCGCTCACCGCCTGGTTCTGGCCGAAGCGCAAGCGCGCGACCACCGGCCCGCTGGGGGGGCGCCCGGCATGAGCGAAGCTCCCCCTATCCGCGTCGTTGGCGACGTCGCGCATTTTCCGGGCAGCGCGACGGGCGCGCGGCATCTCGTCTGGTGGGGCAATCTCGGCTTCATGCTGATCGAAGGGACGGCCTTCCTGCTGGCGGGCGGCGCCTATCTTTATCTGATGGGGCATAGTCCGGGCTGGCCGCCGCAAGGCGACGGACTGCCCGATCTGCTAGGGGGCACGGTGTTCACGCTCTGCCTGCTCGCGAGCGAGCTCCCCAATCGCTGGCTGTCGGCACAGGCGAAGGCGAAGAACGAGCGACACGTCCGCCTCGGCTCGCTGCTGATGACCGGCCTGGGTCTTATCCTGATCGGCATCCGTGCGCTTGAACTCGGCCATCTCAATGTCCGCTGGGACCAGGACGCCTATGGCTCGGTAGTGTGGATGCTGATGGTGCTGCACACCAGCCATGTCGCCACCGATCTCGGCGACACGGGGGTGCAGATGGTGTGGCTGTTCACCCACGAAATCGGCGACGATCAGTACGCCGATGTCAGCGACAACTGCAATTACTGGACCTTCGTCGTACTGGCCTGGCTGCCCATCTATATCCTCGTCTATTGGATGCCGAGATGGGTATGAGGCGCTCCCTGGGCGCGCTTCTGCTCGTCGCGGCGACGCCGGCATGGGCACATGGCACGGGTAGCCCGGCCGCGCCCCCACATTGGAGCTTCGAGCTCTGGGTCGTGCTGCCGCTGCTGATCGCCGCAGCGCTGTTCGGGTTCGGTTGGCTGCGCCTTCGCGCGCGATCGAGCCACGGCGTATCGATGCTCACGCGGCGCGCCCTGTTCTTTGCCAGCGGATGGCTGATCCTGTCCGGCGCGGTGATATCGCCGCTGCACGACGCGGGCGGCCGCTCCTTCGCGGCGCACATGTTCGAGCATGAGTTGCTGATGCTCGCCGCCGCGCCGTTACTGGTACTCGCGAAACCACTAGCGGTAATGCTGTGGGCATTTCCGGGCAGCGCGCGGCGGGCGATCGGCCTGGTGGTCTCCGGCCGGACCTTTTCATCCATATGGCACAGGCTGCGCGACCCGATCACGGCGACCCTGCTACAGGCGACGGCCTTGTGGCTGTGGCATGCGCCCGCGCTGTTCGACCGCGCGCTGGCGAGCGAAGGCTGGCACGCGGTCCAGCATCTTTCCTTTTTGCTCGGCGCCTTGTTGTTCTGGAACGCGATGTTCGCCCGCAGCACGCCGCGGGGTCTGGCGGTGTTATGCCTGTTCGCCACTTCGGTAGTGTCGGGCGCGCTGGGCGCATTGATGGCGTTCTCGGCAAGCCCCTGGTACGCGCGTTATGCCGCGATGGGCATGGCGCCCTTCGGGCTCTCGCCGCTCGAGGACCAGCAGCTCGCCGGGCTGCTGATGTGGGTGCCGGGAGGTCTGGTGCATGCCGCCGCCGCACTCGCGCTTCTCCATGCGATGCTCCGCGAACCGGGGGAGCGCGCGCATGCCCTATAGCCTGCGTTTCGTGTTGATCCTGCTCGGCTGCGGTGTGGTTGGCGCGCTTGCATCCGGTGTCGTGCAACACCACCAGACTATCGGGCGCACGCGCGCGGCTGCCGAAGTGATGACGGGCGGCAATGCCGATGCGGGGGAGGCGGCGCTGGCGCATTATGGCTGCGGCGGCTGTCACCGCGCGAAAGGTGTGCCGGGCATGGATGGACGCGTCGGGCCCGCGCTGGACGGTGTGGCGCGTCGGGCCGTGATTGCGGGCCAGTTTCCCAATGATCCGGGACATATGCTGCAATGGGTGCGCGCGCCGCAGCATCTCGCGCCGGGCAGCGCCATGCCGGACCAATCGATGCCCGAGCAGGACGCCCGCGACATCGCAGCCTGGCTCTATACGCTGCGCAAATAAGCGCGGCGCGGACGAAGCAGGAAGCGGGAGGGAACTTCGTCTGCGCCGCGCAGTCGGGATGCGATGAGAGCCGGGATCAGTCCTCGCCGCTTCCCGGTTCGGCCATGCCGCGATGCATCGCCGCGGGCACCGATTGCGGCAGGATCCCGGCCGCGGCGACCTGCAGCTTGTTCATCATGCCGGAGATGATGCTGTCCTTGCCGGCCAGCATCGCGTCCCAGCCGTCCTTTGCGACGTCGGCAGGATCCGCCTTCTTGCCTTGGCCGACCTTGGTGTCGTCCATACCCGCGCGATGGAAGAATTCGGTCTCGACCGGCCCGGGCTCGAGCGTGGTGAGCGTGACGCCCTTGTGATCCTTGAGTTCGTTGCGGATCGCGGCGGTGAAATTGTCCACGAACGCCTTGGTGCCGTTGTAGACCGCCGAGAAGCTGCCGGGCATCCACCCCGCGATCGAGCCGGTGACGAGCACCTTGCCTCCGCCCTGTGCGACCATCTTTTGCAACACCTTCTGCAACAGATAGACGGTGCCCGTGACGTTGGTGTCGAGTACGTGGCGCCATTCGGCGACACCCTGTTCGAGAAAGGCGCCGCCCAGACCGTGCCCGGCATTGGCGCACAGCAGGTTGATGCGCCGGTCGCCGGCGGCGTCGAGCAGCCGGTCGACGCCCTCGATAGTCGACAAATCAGTTTCCAGTGTTTGCGCACCCGAAATGCCGACGGAGGGATCGATGAAGGGCGTGTCCGCCACCAGCAGCAATTCATAGCCGTCCGCCGCCGCCAGCCTGGCCAGTTCGAGCCCGATGCCGGTCGAGGCCCCCGTCACGATTCCGAATTTCGCCATGTCGCTCACTCCGCTGCCAGTTCGAGGCCGGGCTTGAGCACGACCTTGGTCACTTCATTCTGGTCGTCGTGGAACATCCTGTAGCCCTCGGCCGCCTGCTCGAGCGGCAGCCGGTGGCTGATCAGGAAGGTGGTATCGATCTTGTCCTCGAGGATCGCGTTGAGCAGCGCCGGCATGTAATGCTGGACATGCGTCTGGCCGGTCCGGAGCGTGAGGCCCTTCTCCATGAAAGCGCCGAGCGGGAACTTGTCGATGAATCCGCCATAGACCGCCGGCATCGAGACGCGCCCGCCCTTGCGGCAGGCGATGATCGCCTGGCGGATCGAGTGCGCGCGGTCGGTCCCGAGGAAGGTCGAGCCCTTGATCTGGTCGATGACATTGTCGACGAAGAAGCCGTGCGCCTCGAGCCCGACCGCGTCGATGCACGCGTCCGGCCCGATCCCGCCGGTCATCTCCATCAGCGCCTCGTAGGTCTTCGATTCCTCGAAGTTGATCGTCTCGGCGCCGAACTTCTTCGCCAGCGCGAGCCGGTGCGGGAAATGGTCGATCGCGATCACGCGTTCTGCGCCCATGAGGAAGGCCGATTGCACCGCGAACAGCCCGACCGGGCCGCAGCCCCAGACCGCGACCGTGTCGCCCTTCTCGATCGCGGCGTTCTCCGCCGCCATCCAGCCGGTGGGGAGGATGTCGGAGAGGAACAGGACCTTGTCGTCCTCGACGCCCTCGGGAATGACGATCGGGCCGACATCGCTGAACGGTACGCGGACATATTCGGCCTGTCCGCCCGAATAGCCGCCGGTCATATGGCTGTAGCCGAACAGGCCGGACATGGGCTGGCCGTACAGCTCCTGCGCGATATCCTGGTTGTCAGCGGGGAGCCCGTTGTCGCACGCCGAATATTGGTGCTTGCCGCAGTGGTAGCAGGCGCCGCAGGCGATGGTGAAGGGCACCACCACGCGCTCGCCCTTCTTCAGGGTCGATCTGGGGCCAGTCTCGACCACCTCGCCCATGAACTCGTGGCCGAGCACGTCACCCTTCATCATCGTCGGGATGAAGCCGTCATAGAGGTGCAGGTCCGAGCCGCAGATCGCGGTCGAGGTGACCCTGATGATCGTATCGCGCGGGTTGAGGATCTCGGGATCGTCCACGCTCTCGACGCGGACGTCGTGCTTGCCGTGCCAGGTGAGCGCGCGCATCAGTTCTTCCCCTCTTCCTGGAGGCGGCGATTGCGTGCGCCGGTGGCGATTTCGCCGGTTTCCATGAGCTGCTTGAAGCGCCTGAGATCTCGCCGGGCCTGTATCGCCGGCTCGCGCTGGAAGATCTTTGCAACGAGCTTCCCGATTGCGCCGGCGGGCGGATCGTAGAGGATCGTCGCGGAGACGATCGTGCCGCGCCCGTCCTGAGCATCCCGGAAGTCGATGCGGCCGCTATTTCGCACCTCGGCACCTTCTTCCGAAGCCCAGGCGATGAACTCGCCATCGCGCTCCTCGGTGACGACCGAATTCCATTCCACCGTGCCCTTGGGCGCCTTGACCACCCAGTGCGAGCGTCTGCCGTCGAGCTTCTCGACGCGTTCCACATTCTCCATGAAGCCCGCCAGATTGGCGAAATCGCGCCAGAAGGCGAAGAGTTCGGCGCGTGGCCGGTTGATCGTTACCGTCCTGCCGACGAGCGAATCTCCCTTGGGCTCGATCAGCGCGTCGGTCGCCTCGTCGACGGCATCCGCATGTTTGGAGGTAGTCAGCGGCGCATCGTCGCGCGCCGCGGTCCGGCTGTCCGCCATGCAGCATCTCCCAGTTCTGGATTTGCGGCGAAGAACGTGCGGAGCAACGCAAACGATCCGGATTCGGCTCAATTTTCCGATGAGAGACAGATACTTACATATGTTAGTGGCATGGCAAATGGCGCGCGGGCCCTCCGTGACTTGCGGCGCGCCTCGCCGTTTGGTCGCAATTGCGAGACGGCGCCCAGACGGCACATTTTCGACAATTCTGACGAAAGCCGGCCGTCCGCAAACGGTCCAAATGTCGGCATCGATCGCGTCGATACCAACGACCGCTATCGAGGTGTCAGCAGCCTGTCCGCTTCCGGTCGCCGCTTCGCCGATCGCGAATGACCGAAATCGGGTGGTTAGCTGCCGTTGACGTCGTGCGTGACGATCGGGCCTTCGAACTGGGGCTGACGAACGAAGCCCATCGCTTCGTCGTCCCAGAGCCATGCCTCCAAAAGCCGCACGGGCCTCGCATTCATGGTTTCTCCGGCGCATCGCGATCCATCCGGGGCCGCATGGCGGGGTGGATCCCCATAAATGAAGTCGTCCGACAGAATTTGAGCGAACATTGAGCCCTCAACAAATAGGCTGGGCTCAACTCCGACAATAAATTCCGTGCCACAGTCCTGACATTGGACAAGAGCGAGGCCGCATTCCTCCGGCCCCACCGACATGGACCGCGGCGCAAATGGTCTGTAGCGCGGTACACCCTTGAACCACCAAAGCGGTGGCTCGGGAATGCGCTCGAGAATGTCGCTATAGTCCGGCTTCATCGCGCGAGTATGAGATGCAGGACGAACGTCTGCAACCGGGGCGTTTGCCGCCCAGCGGCTTATATGCCGCGGCTTCGCCGCTGAACGGCCGACCTGGGTGGAAAGCGGGTCATTGCGCGGATAACTGTGCCCGCTAATGTGTAAGTATGGTTGTAGGAAGCAATCGTCTTCATCAGCGCATCGCTCTCCCATTGATACTGTTGGGGGTAGGGCTGGGCTTGCTCTCGTTCTTGTGGGGCGCCGTCTCGTCACCGCACTATGGTTGGCTGCTTCATCGCTGGGCGATTTTCTTTTCACTTGCAGTTGGAAGCACAACTTTAGGTGCCTGCATTGCGAGCCCCAACGTCCGCTTGGTCGCACTGCTTGTGCTCGCGGTTCTAGCAGTGAGTGCCGTTGATCCGCTGCGACGTATCCTCCTCTACGGCGGGTGGTGGAGCGCCTGATCTCTGACATTTTCCGATCAGCGTGATGTCCGCTAACGGGGCGTTTGCTGCCAGTCCGCTTTCGGCGTCGGCCTAGCCGGGCGCGAACGGCCGAGAAGGGTGGGAAGCTGTCGTTCGGGCATCGCTTGCGGTTTGGCAGCTCCGGGCACCAGAGCTGCCAAACCGCAAGCG
>Ga0065165_1000715_pt1 | contig 46870 bp, 38 predicted proteins | sample AraplaMF_Cvi_mMF_FD_63813 | JGI IMG/M metagenome (GOLD analysis project Ga0065165, IMG submission 63813) | Arabidopsis root microbial communities from the University of North Carolina, USA - plate scrape MF_Cvi_mMF (version 2) (version 3) | ecosystem: Host-associated > Plants > Roots >...
AGTTACCTTCACGGATTCAGGGATCGGCATGGATGCTTCACCTGTCGCGAGTGCAAGTGCAACGGTTCCTGAGTCGGCACCGAATGCAACGCCTTTGGACATCCTTGTATGGGAGTCACCACCGATGATGATCGCCCATTCGTCGACGGTGATATCGTTCAATACCTTGTGGATTACGTCGGTCATCGAATGATACTCTCCTTTCGGGTCACGAGCAGTGATGAGACCGAAATCGTTCATGAACTTCATCAGTTTCGGAATGTTGGCTTGCGCTTTTTTATCCCAAACCGACGCCGTGTGGCAGCCCGACTGGTACGCACCATCCACGATCGGCGAAATAACCGTCGCCGCCATTGATTCGAGTTCCTGTGCCGTCATCAAACCCGTCGTATCCTGTGAACCGACGATGTTAACTTCTACGCGAACGTCGGAACCTGCATGCAAAACCTTACCAGGTGTAGTACCAACCGCATTTCTGTTGAAGATTTTTTCAACCGCAGTCAAACCTTGTCCTTCATTGGAAATCTCTTTGGAAGGAGCAAACACCGGCGTTGGTTCAATACCCAGGATTTTCGCCGCGACAGTCTGGATTTTTTTACCAAATACGATGGCGTAGGATCCGCCGGCTCTGATAAATTCTTTTTTCTGAGGCGTAAGGGCTTTCGAAATGTCGATCAGCTCCTTTTCGCCATTATAAAGTTTCTTTGTTCGCGTATTAATGGTCAAAACAGTGCCCGTCGCTACGGAGTAAACTTCCTCCAAAACAGGGTCACCATTTTCATTGCGAACCACATTACCGTCCGCATCCACCTTTTTCACCCAGTTTTTGAGGTCGATACCAATACCGCCGGTAACGTCTACTGTGGTAAGGAAGATCGGAGAAATGCCATTTGTACCACCCACGATCGGAGCGATATTTACAAACGGTACATATGGGCTTGCCTGTTTACCAGTCCAAAGCGCCACGTTATTCACACCCGACATCCGGGATGAGCCTACACCCATGGTGCCTTTTTCGGCGATCAGCATGACGCTTTTGCCAGGGTGTTGTGCCTGCAAAGCCTTGATTTCCTGCTGTGCTTTCGGGGTGATCATGCATTGGCCGTGCAGTTCGCGGTCGGAACGGGAGTGGGCCTGGTTACCGGGAGAAAGCAAATCGGTAGAAATGTCGCCTTCACCGGCAATGAAAGTAACGATCTGGATCTCTTCGGGAACTTCTGGGAGCTTGGTGAAGAACTCAGCCTTCGCGTAGCTTTCCAGAATGTCTTTTGCAATTTCGTTGCCATTTTTGAATGCCTCTTTCAGGCGGTCGGTATCGGCATCGTAAAGGAAAACCTGTGTTTTGAGCACCTCTCCCGCTGATTTCGCGATAGAAGCGTCGTCGCCCAATGCAAGGTCAAGCAATACTTCAATGGAAGGCCCGCCTTTCATGTGAGACAGCAGCTCAAATGCGAAGGCTGGTGATATTTCTGCTACTACGGATTCCCCCAGGATGATCTCCTTCAAAAACCTGGCTTTCACACCAGCTGCACTAGTAGTTCCTGGTAAGGTGTTGTAAATGAAAAATTTAAGAGAGTCTTCCCGATGCGCGTTTGCTGTATCTTTGATCTGTGCGATAATCTCTCCCAGCAATTCGGCACCATCAATCGGCTTCGGGTGAAGCCCCTGGGTCTTTCTTTCTTCAATCTCGTTAATGTAGTCCTGATAGATATTCATGATGAAATCTTTTCAATGTTAAAGGCAATATCTGTTGTCAATAAAACGGGCGAAAGTACGAAATTACAGAATATACGGAGGCATTCCGCCCGATTTTCGCTACTATTTAAAACCAGTATATTCTAGCCGTACACTTAAATAACCCCCGTCCAATTTTTTTTGTTCTGACAACCTGTATATTGAAGAAATAATTTGAAATGCCCCCTTCGGGAAGTGTTGTAACGCGTTCCGTTTTTCAATCAGCTTTTATTTGCGCTTTGATTTTTTCTAGGATTGTGCCCTATATTTGGACATTCAAAGTGCTACCAGGTCCCTTAAATCGAAAGTTATGTCAAAAAATCTGGTGATCGTAGAGTCACCGGCGAAGGCCAAAACCATTGAAAGTTACCTTGGGCAGGATTTCACTGTCAAGTCCAGCTTCGGACATGTCCGTGACCTCCCGGAACACGATATGGGTGTTGATGTTGAGCATGGTTTCCAACCCTCTTACGAAATCTCCTCCGATAAAGTCAAAGTCATTTCAGAGCTCAAAAAACTGGCAAAAGATGCAGAGGTATGGCTCGCGACCGATGATGACCGTGAGGGAGAAGCTATTTCCTGGCATTTGAAAGAGGCCCTCGGGCTTCCCGACAATACCAAGCGGATCGTATTTCGTGAGATTACCAAAACCGCTCTGCGGAATGCCATCGAAAAACCGCGGACCATCGACACAGCCTTGGTAGACGCTCAACAGGCACGCCGTATTCTCGACCGCCTCGTGGGTTACGAACTTTCACCGGTACTTTGGAAAAAGATCCGCATTGGGAAATCGAACCTTTCGGCCGGCCGGGTCCAATCGGTCGCCGTACGTATAATAGTAGAACGGGAAAGGGAAATCGATGCTTTCAAAAGCAAAAGCAGCTTTAAAGTAACCGCGCATTTCGACCTCGGAAACGGAAAGGTACTGAATGCGGAACTGGCCAAAAATTTCGCTACCGAACAGGAAGCATATCAATTTCTGGAAAAATGTATCGGGGCCGAGTTCTCGATCCGTAATCTTGAAGTAAAACCTGCTAAAAAAACACCTGCACCGCCATTTACAACTTCTACATTACAACAGGAAGCCTCCCGCAAGCTGAGCTTTTCGGTAGCGCAGACGATGACCGTCGCGCAGCGCCTGTATGAAGCCGGTAAGATTTCCTACATGCGTACCGACTCTACCAACCTGTCCGAAGAAGCGCTTGATAAGTCAAAGCAGCAGATCACGAAAGAATATGGGGACGAGTATTATAATCGCCGTATATTCAAAACCAAGTCCGAATCGGCGCAAGAGGCGCACGAAGCGATCCGCCCTACCGATTTCTCTACGCTGGTAGGCAGCAGCGATCGCAACGAGCAACGGCTGTACGAGCTGATCTGGAAACGCGCCATCGCATCACAGATGTCGGACGCCCAATTGGAGCGTACCACCGCTACGATTGGCATTTCGACCACGTCGGAAGAGCTGGTAGCACAAGGTGAAGTGATCAAATTCGAAGGGTTTCTGAAAGTGTACCTCGAATCGAGCGATGATGAGGATGAAGAGCAAAAAGGAATGCTTCCGCCGCTGAACATTGGTCAGGTATTAAATCTGGCCGATATGAAGGCGACAGAGCGATTTACCCGCAATCCGCCGCGCTATACCGAGGCGAGCCTGGTGAAAAAACTCGAAGAAATGGGGATCGGACGCCCGTCTACCTACGCGCCCACGATCTCGACCATCCTGAAACGGGAATATATTGTTAAAGAGGACCGTCAGGGTTTCGAAAGAGAATTCAAGGAAATGACCCTTGCCAATGATCAGATCAAAAGCAAGGTAAATAAAGAAGTGTATGGTTCGGAAAAGGCTAAACTCTTCCCTACCAGCACCGGAATGGTCGTGAACGACTTCCTCGTGAGCCATTTCCAGGATATCGTCGATTATTCGTTCACGGCGAGCGTGGAAAAGGATTTTGACCACATTGCCGAAGGCCAACTGGGCTGGCAGCAGATGATCAAGGACTTTTATACGCCGTTTCAGAAGAAAGTCGCCGAAGCACGCGAAGAAGCGATCGACAAGAGCCTTACTACCCGCGAACTGGGCGAAGATCCGGCCACGGGCAAGAAAGTCTCCGTAAGGATCGGGAAATATGGCCCTTACGTGCAGATCGGCGACGTGGAAGACGAAGAAAAGCCGCGTTTCGCAAGCTTGCAGAAAGGCCAGCTGATGGAGACTATCACTTTGGACGAGGCATTTGAACTATTCAAGCTGCCCCGCCAGGTTGGTTTCTTCGAAGACAAGGATATGGTTGTGAACGTCGGCAAATTCGGTCCGTACGTAAAGCACGACGGCAAGTATTACTCGCTGGCTAAAACGGACGATCCGATGGCAGTCACCGAGGATCGTTTGATTGAAATTATTGAAGAAAAGCGTTTGCAGGATTCCAACCGCACGATAAAGGAATTTGCGGAAGATCCCGAGGCTAAGGTTTTAAATGGACGGTACGGGCCTTACATTGCTTTTGGAAAGAAGAATGTAAAAATCCCGAAAGGTACCGAGCCGGCATCGCTGACCTACGACCAGGTATTGAAGCTGGCCGCCGAAACGCCAGACAAACCTGCGGGACGCGGGGCCAAAAAACCGGCCGCAGCAAAAGCCGCAACGGCGAAAGCGCCGGCTGCCAAGAAGCCTGCTGCTAAAAAAGCAACAAAAAAAGGTTAAACACACATAAACGAAAAAGCCCATGAAAAAACTGGTTGTACTTTCCGGAGCAGGGATCAGCGCTGAGAGCGGGATCAGTACTTTTAGAGACAATAATGGGCTTTGGGATAATTACCGCATCGAGGACGTGGCTACGCCCGAAGCCTGGATTCGCAACCAGGAGCTCGTGCTGGATTTCTACAACCAGCGCAGGAAACAGGCGGCGGACGTGAAACCGAACGCGGCACATTACGCGCTGGCGGAGCTGGAAAAGCATTTCGACGTTACAATCGTGACGCAGAACGTCGATAACCTGCACGAAATCGCAGGCTCCTCGAAAGTGATCCATTTGCATGGGGAGCTTTTCAAATCGCGGAGCACGAAAGATCCTAAGCTCGTGTACGAAATGACGGGCTGGGAGCTAAAAACGGGTGATTTGTGCGAGTTGGGCAGCCAGTTACGGCCGCATATCGTGTGGTTTGGCGAAGAGGTACCCATGATGGAAGTGGCCGTGGATGTGACCGAGCAGGCGGATATGTTCCTGGTGATCGGCACTTCCCTAGCGGTTTACCCCGCTGCCGGGCTCGTTCACTATGTTCCCATCGGCAAGCGTATTTACATTGTAGATCCAAACAAACCGGACATTACCCTGAAATCCAACATGGTTTTCATCCAGGAAAAGGCCACGACCGGAATGCAAACTTTGATCAAGAAATATTTACTACCTGAATAATAATGCAACTACTCGACGGGAAAGCTATTTCTTCCCAAATAAAATCTGAAATCAAGGCCGAGGTTGAACAATGGGTCGCCGGCGGTGGCAAAAAACCGCATTTGGCCGCGATACTCGTAGGCCAGGATGGTGCGAGCGAAACTTACGTGGCTTCCAAAATTCGCAGTTGCGAAGAAATCGGGTTCACCTCTACCCTGCTGCGCTTCGAAGCGGACATTACCGAGGCGCAACTCCTCGAAGCGGTAGAATCGCTGAACAATGACCCCGATGTGGATGGCTTTATCGTACAGCTGCCGTTGCCGAAACACATTTCTGAAAACACGGTTATGGAAGCTGTGAACCCTGCGAAAGACGTGGATGGTTTCCACCCGATCAACGTGGGCAGAATGTGCAAAGGATTGCCTGCTTACATTTCCGCTACACCATTTGGTATCCTCGAAATGCTGATCCGCGCCGGAATCGAAACGAGCGGCAAGCATTGCGTGGTAATCGGCCGCAGCCAGATCGTGGGCCTGCCGATGAGCATTCTCATGCAGCGTAATACCTACCCGGGTAACTGCACTGTGACGATCACACACAGCAAAACACAAAACCTGAAAGAGATCTGCCAGTCGGCCGACATCCTGATCGTCGCATTGGGCCGTCCGGAATTCGTGAAGGCGGATTATATCAAAGAAGGTGCCGTAGTGGTGGATGTGGGCATTACCCGCGTGGCCGATGCTACCAAAAAGAGCGGTTTCTCGATCAAAGGCGATGTCGATTTCAACGATGTGGCACCGAAATCGAGCTACATTACGCCGGTGCCGGGCGGTGTAGGCCTGATGACCATCTGCGGTTTGCTGACCAACACTTTTAAGGCTGCTAAGAAGGAAATTTATAAATAATATATGACAGTCGACCGCTAACCGCCGACGGCCGAATAAATAATCCATTCCGTAAAAGCCGGAACGTCAGGAATGTACAAATCCTTGCGTTTCGGCTTTTTTATGTTAAAATTTTAAAAAAGTAGGTAAGAAAGTTGCTCAATTCGTTTTTTACTAAAAGATTTGTCAATTAGTAGGCAGTTTGAACGGATCGGTTGTACTATGAGCATCGTCAGCAACAACATCAAGTATCTCAGAAGGCTGAACGGCCTGACGCAGGAACAGTTTGCCCGTAAGATCGCGATCAAGAGATCGTTACTGGGCGCTTACGAGGAAGCAAGGGCCAATCCTAACCTTACTAATCTCAAAAATATGGCCGCCGCGTTCGGCGTTAGCGTGGATAATTTGCTAAAAAACGATTTGCGAAAACTAAGGGAAACACCCGAAATGTCGCTTCCACTGACAACCTCGCGGCAAATGACGGTTTCGCATTCCGGCACCATGCCTCAGCCTACGCCTACGCGCACACCCGGGTACACGGAGCCGCAGCCACTGTCTAAAATCATTGAAACATACCAGCAGCCGGAGCAGCCATTACGGCAAGTTTCACGGCAGATCAATTTGAAACCCATTAGCGGAGAAACTCCTCAGCCGGAGGCCCGACAGAACGCGGCGCGACCGAACGCGGCTCAGCAGGAGGTATTTCACCAGCCAGCCTATCAGCAGCCTGCTTCTCACAGCCCTGCCGCGATGCAGCCGCAACCGGCACCTCAGTCAGGTGCAGGTTTGCCTACATTCAACAACCAATACCAGACCCCGCAATTCAATGCGGCGGTGGAGCAGCCCGCGCAGCACTTCCCTACTATTCAATGGGTAGCGCGCAACAAACAGGCCGAATACATAGCCCACTTTCAGAACCCGGGTTATTTGAATTCGTTGCCGCTTTTCCAGTTGCCGAATCTGCCTTCGGGATATTACCGTGCATTTGAAAGCGGAGAGGACTTCACCTACCCCGGCTCCATACTCGTGGGTACTTTCATTCGCAATTGGTATGACATCAAGGACGGTATGCAGTATGTTTTCCTGCTCAGAAACCATGGATTGATTTACAGAAATGTGTTTAACCAGGTGAAAACGGCCGGGGTTTTGCTGCTTACGTCGGACAATGCGGAGATTGCGGAGCTGGAAATTCCTTTGCAGGATGTGCTGGAAGTGTGGGAAGTGAAGGCTTTCGTAAGTGCGCAAATGCCTGTGCCTCAGCCTTCACTCGAACGGGTGGCTCAACTCGTGGATGAATTGCAAATGGAGCTAAGCCAGTACCGTCAGTAATCATTATTTCGAAAGCGTGTTGAACAGCGCCTCGATCTTCGCGAGGTCTTTACTTTTGGAAGTGGTTTCCAAAACAGCAACACCCATTTGATACCACAGGCCATCGCCTGCTGTAAGGTATTTACCGCGTTTAGTCGGGCGGTTCTCAGATGCATTGTCGGCTACGAATTCAGCTTTGTAAACTGTATCCATTATTTTTTGCAATTGATCCCAATGCAGTTTACGGGCAGTGCCGCCATTTTTGCTTAATGTAAATTCCTTTTTTCCGAACGACGCTTTTAAATCAATAACGGTTTTGCTGTCATCGATGTCCAGATATGTCAGTTCAAAAGGCTTTTCACGGCCGGCGGTCTCGAAGATTGCCTGCATCATTTCCTGCAAAAAGTAAGACCAGCGCTCCTTATCAACCGGGTAAATCGTAACGTATTTGCCGTTCTCTTCCAGTTCTATTTCAATAAAATCCTCGTACTCACTCTCCTCGCGTTTACGAATGGTCTTAGAACTGGTGAAAATCTCCTGAAACTCGTTGATCCAAACCGCAGGCAATGCGCCCTTCCATTTATAATCGTCGTCCTTGGAAAAACCTTCATCGTAAATTTCGTCGTCAGTCAGTTCTAAGCGGTCGTTGTAAATAATGTCGAAATCTACACGCAGATCGTCAGCCGACTGTATATCGAGTTTCAAAGTGTAGAAATGGGCAAACGGGGCCGGAACTACCGGAGCTGTCTGATAGCGAACAATATACTGACCGGGTATTTGAAGATTTTTATCCATTCGGAATATTTAAAAACTGTTGAAATGTGGCGCGCTTGTCTACTTTGTCGGTAGCTGTTTTGGCAAACGCTTTTGCAAAGTAAATATGTTTCGGGTTCTCATAGGTCGAAACACGGCCTCTAATTTCTGCCGAGAGCTTCTCATCGGGCATATTATCCAATGCATTTTCGATCACCAGCACGAGCTTCTGCCCCAGTTTTTCATCAGGCTCCCACCAGCAGAAAAATGCATTTGGAATACCCAAATCATGAAAAACCCGCGCGATCTGCTGATCTGTCTGATCCAGCACAATTTTCACTCCACCGGAGTTGATCACATTATCGGCCCGCCCTATCCATTGAAATCCGCCTTCCACGAGTTGCACCAGATCATTGGTCTGCACCTTTTGCCCGCCAGTAACAGCCCCGGATACAAACAGGCAGCCCCGCTCGTCAGTACCAAAGGTAATTCCGGGCAGAAACACATATGAATCGCTCGCTTCCGGCCCGTTCAATGCCTTCAATGCGACGTGGGAAACGGTTTCCGTCATACCGTAGCTTTGGAAAACGGGGACGTTCAGGGCTTTAATCCTGCCCGCCAACGCCAGATTCACCGGTGCCCCGCCGAGGAGTATTTTACCCAGCTTACGCACCTGCTCGGCCGTCGCCGGACTTTCCAGGATAGCCTGCAATTGCATCGGCACCATGGCCACAAAGTCAAAATCCACGGTATCCAGGCCATTCAGCGGATTCGACGTGGGCTCTGTGACGGTCAGTTCCCAGCCCAGCTCCAATCCCCGCACGAGCATCATCAGCCCGGCAATGTAGCCCACGTTCAGGCATACGAGCGCACGCGTGCCGCTCCCGAGTGCGAGGGCCTTGCCCGTCATAGCCGCACTAGCTTCCAGTTGCCTGCGCGTGACGGTTATAGGCTTGGGCATGCCCGTGGAGCCGGAGGTATGGAGCACAAACTCCCGGTTGCCTTCCAGCCACTTTCCCATAAAGTCGTAAGCCTGTGCGAAATAGGGATTTCGTGGCCTTTTCTGCGTTTGCCAATGCGTTTTGCCGGTTGTCCAGATCATATCTGTAATTTCTGCGGATTCATTGTTCCGGGTTACGAATAGCCCGTTTTTAATGCGGTGGAAAGTTATTCATTTGTTTTTGAACCTAACCCAAACAATGAGTAATTTCGCGCATTCGGGCAATACTTAACGGTGACATTTCCCGCCGGACATTGCCATTTATTCCAATCTTACCAATCTGATTTATGTCCAGTACAGTTCAATGGGAGACCATTAAAGAATACGAAGAAATTCTCTTTACACTTCACGAAGGAATTGCCAAAATCAGCATCAACCGCCCGCACAAGCACAACGCATTTACCCCGCTCACGGTAACCGAAATGATCGACGCGATGCACATTTGCCGCGAGGATCCGCGCATTGACGTGATCATCCTCACCGGCGAAGGCGGCAAGGCATTCTGCTCCGGTGGCGACCAGTCGGTACGCGGCCACGGCGGCTATATCGGCAACGACCACGTTCCGCGTTTGAATGTGCTCGACCTGCAAAAAATGATCCGCTCTATTCCGAAAGCCGTCATCGCGATGGTGGCTGGCTGGGCTATCGGCGGCGGCCACGTGCTGCACGTAATCTGCGATATTTCGATCGCAGCCGATAATGCACGTTTCGGACAAACCGGCCCGAAAGTCGGCAGCTTCGACGGTGGCTTCGGTGCGTCGTACCTTGCCCGCGTGGTAGGCCAGAAAAAAGCACGCGAAATATGGTTCCTCTGCGACCAGTATGACGCTGATGAAGCATTGCAAATGGGCCTTGTGAATAAAGTCGTTCCGTTAGAGCAACTGGAAACAGTGACTTTGGAATGGGCGAAGAAAATCCAGGAAAAAAGCCCGCTGTCTATCCGTATGCTCAAAAGTGCATTCAACGCGGAGCTCGACGGACAAGCCGGTATCCAGGAGCTGGCAGGCAATGCTACATTGCTTTACTACCTCAGTGAGGAAGCAAAAGAAGGACAGCGCTCATTTTTGGAGAAAAGAAAGCCGGATTTCAGCAAATTCCCGAAATTCCCTTGATTTAGTCGGGAAAGATTAACATTTTAACTCATATCATTACAAATACTCACTGAATGAACCATTGGCTTGTAAAATCAGAACCATTTAAATACTCCTGGGACCACCTCGTTGCCGAGGGTGAAGGCATGTGGGATGGCGTCCGCAACTACGCCGCCCGCAATAACCTGATGGCGATGAAAGTGGGCGATCTCGTGCTGTTCTACCACAGCAATGAGGGCAAGGAGGTCGTTGGGCTTGCCAAGGTTTCAAAGGAACATTACCCCGACCCTACCACCGAAGAACCGGGATGGGTGGTGGTGAACCTCGTTCCCGTTGAGAAGTTCCCGAACACCGTTACACTGGCAGAAATCAAGAAGGACGAACTCCTGAAACAAATGGACCTCGTCCGTTTATCGCGACTGTCGGTCGTACCGGTCAAACGCGAAGAATTCGACCATATCGTTGCGCTGGCACATGACAAAAAATAAGCGATCCGTTTTTCGGCTGGTCTTACCGTTACTCTTCCTGGGCGTCCTTGGTGCGCCGGTTTTCGCCCAGGGAGTGAAGCGGATTGAACTTCCTTTGCCCGGTAACACGGCCTACCAGGCTGTTCCGCTCGGCAAACAGGGCGTACTGCTCATTTCCAAGCCCGACAAGGGCACGTTCAATGTCCAGAAATTCGATACGAACCTCGAACGGGTGTGGTCCATCGACGGCCCAATCGAATCGAACCTCGATTACATCGCTTCCTCCTACGACGGGCAGGCCGTTTTCCTGCTTTTCAGCAAGTACCGGAGCTCTTTATATCAAATTGTGAAGGTGAATGTCGGCCCTGGCTTCGTGGAGACTTTTACTATCAATACCGTCGATCGTTTTGAGATCACGGATTTCAAAACACTGGGCTATTCCGTTTTTATGGCGGGTATGGTGCGTAATGAGCCGGTGTTGATCTACACCCAGCTTACCACGCAGCAAACCAGGGTGTTACCTTCGGCCATCAAAGGTTCTAACGCTATTCAGACGGTCGAAGTGGATACGGCGCAGCATTTGGTGAACGTTTGTTTCGCGGTAAAAAAAGGCCGCCAGACCAAAATCGTGGCGCGCTCCTATGAAGAAACCGGCGAGCTTTATACGCAGGTCAGCGTGGATCCGGAAGATGATTTCTCCTTGCTCAGCGGCCGTTTACAGGTGTTGAACGACTCTGTTCGCATTGTGATCGGCACTTATGGCTACCGCAATATGCAGAGCAGCACGGTAGCCGCCTCACAGGGATTGTACATCAGCAAGATCGTCGGCGACGAAACGATTTTCACCAAATACCATAGTTTTACCGATTTCAAAAATTTCTTCAACTTCCTGAGCGAACGTCAGCAGGAGAAGATGGAAAAGCGTATCCGAAAGAAAAAGGAAAGCGGCGACGACCTGAAACTGAACTACCGGCTGCTCGTACACGATATTGTACCCAAAACCAACAATTTCCTCCTGGTAGCAGAGGTATTCTATCCTGAATACCGCTACCAAAACCCCAGCATGATGGGCGGTTTCAATTACGGATACGGTGGCTACGGCTATCCGTTTGGAATGGGGCTTTACAACCCCTACCTCTGGAACCCGATGTATGGCGGCAGGGGTTATAATCAACAGGTGTTCGATGGCTTCACGTACACGCACGCGGTCGTTGCGGATGTGGACCAGAACGGTAACCTCCTTTGGGATAACAGCATTAGTTTCGACAACGTAAAAAGCATGGAATTGAAGGAAAAGATCAAGGTCCAGTCCTTCACTAATGGTAATTCCAAGCTTATTTACAGCCATAACGGCGCCATTCGCAGCAAGATCATCAAAGGCAACCAGGTGATCGACAGCGACCGCGTAATCCCGAACGAAACTTACGTGGAAGGCGACAAAGTGCGAAAAACCAGCACCGACGATATCGACTACTGGTACGACAATTTCTACCTGGCCTGGGGCGAACAACGCATTGTGAACGCAGCAGGAGATCCGAACACGCGGGGGAGACGGAATGTGTTTTATTTGAATAAGATTGCTTATTGACCGCCGACCACTGACGGCCGACCATCGATTTCATAAAAATTACCGAAATAAAAGTAAAAATACACCCATCGGCGGTCAGCGGTCGGCCGTCGGCTGTCATAAAAATTAAACAACCTTGATACTACTTTCACCAGACCAACATACCGATTACCAACTGATCGACAGCGGCGGATTTGAGAAACTTGAAAAATTCGGGCCGTATATTCTTTCGCGTCCTGAGCCGCAGGCTATCTGGGACAAATCGCTTTCCGAGGCAGAATGGGACAAGCGCTCGAATGCGGTTTTCAAAAAGGATAAAAACTCACAAGAGAAGGGCCAGTGGATAACCAAAGGCGATATGCCTGATAAATGGGTGTTCCAATACCGCACCAAGGAGCTGCATTTGCGTACGAAACTGGCATTATCGTCCTTCAAACACGTCGGCGTGTTTCCCGAGCAGGCTACCAATTGGGATTTCATCGCCCGGACTTTGAAACAAATGCCGGAGGAAAAGCCGTCGGTACTCAACCTGTTTGCCTACACGGGCATTGCGTCGCTGGCAGCAAAGGCCTCCGGCGCGGATGTAACGCACGTGGATTCGGTGAAACAGGTGATCAGCTGGTCACGGGAGAATATGGATCTGAGCGGGCTGAACAATATCCGCTGGGTAGTAGAAGATGCATTGAAATTCGTACAGCGCGAAGTGCGCCGCGGCAACAAATACAATGGCCTGATCCTCGACCCTCCTGCGTACGGACGCGGGCCGGATGGCGAAAAATGGCTTTTGGAAGAGAGTTTGAATGAACTACTCAGGCTCTGCGCACAGTTATTAAAGGACAAGAACTTCTTTTTTATCATTAACCTGTACTCGCTGGGTTTCTCTGCGTTAATTGTAGAGAACCTGATCAAGGCACATTTCGGAACGGAGATCAAACACGAATTCGGCGAATTGTTCATTCCCGATTCGTCTGGTAAAAAGCTGCCGCTGGGCGTGTTTTCGCGTTTTTCAGACCAGAATGTTTAGGGGCGAATGAAGTCTGACAATCTGAAATATTTACCATTTGCAGTACTCATCGCGCTGGGCGGGCTGGAACAGTCGTGCCAGAGCGACGCGCGCACATCCACGCGCATTCCGCCTGTGATTAAAAAAAGCAAAGCACAGTGGCAGAACGACGCCTTGCTATCCCTCACCGACCTGATCAACCGCGGCATCGATTCCGACGTGAATTATTTCAAAAGGGCGCGCATTTACTTTGAACGCGAACAGTATTCGGAGGCGCTTGATGATATCAATGAATCGATTTATGAGCAGGATAATGTAAGCGAATACTTCCTTCTGCGCGGGAAAATCAACCGCGAGCTTGGCAAGATCGACAATGCGCTGGAAGACGCGCAACGCGCCGAGGCATTGCAGCAAAGCAGTCCTGAATTGTATGTGCTGCTGGCGGATATTTTGCAGGCCAAAAATCGCTTCGGCGAGGCGGCCGGCTATCTGAACCAGGCATTACGGATGGCGCCATATGATGGTTCTGCCTACTATGTAAAAGGCATGTTGCAAGCCAAGCAGGGCGATTCACTGGCGAGCTTGTCGAGCCTGAACTACGCCATGAACGTCAATCCGCGTCTACTGCGTGCTTACGAGCAGGGTACGATGATTAACCTGAAATTGAAGAATACCGCCGAGGCGCTCGCCATTAACGAGCGAGCATTAAAGCGCTTCCCCGAGCGTGCGAGCCTGTTTTTCGGACGAGGCGAAATTTTGAATGCATTGGCGCAGCCCGATACCGCATTAATATTTTATCAAAAAGCAGTAGCGATCCAGCCCGATTACGACGAGGCGCTTAACCAGCTGGCCACGGTAGCTATGCAGCTCCGCGCTTACCCGCAGGCGATACCGGCATTGAAAACGCTTTTGAGAAAGAAACCGCAGTCGAAAGAGATCAACAATATGCTGGGTTACGCCTACGAAAAAAGCGGCGAGCTCGACATTGCGAAGACCTATTACGAGACTGCATTGACCATCGCCCCGGGCGACCAGGATGCGCGCTACGGCATGTACCGTATCCGGAAAATCGAGTCGGATGGGCTATACCCCTCCTACTATCCTGAGGAAAATACCAACCCGGGCTACAAATTACTCGATACAGCGCGGGTTAAAATTAATATTATCCAACCACGTGGTACTACAAATATCCGCGTGGACTCATCGCGCAAAGCTAAAATTGAATAGCTTTGTGTTTTGCGGCCTGCCGCATTGCCATTGAACCATAGTCACAGAATTATTTTTTTGAATGAAAGACGAGTCTCAAGTAAAAATTACCCTGCCCGATGGTAGCGAACGTTTTTACCCAAAAGGGGTAACCGCTCTCGAAATCGCGCTCAGTATCAGTGAAGGGCTTGCACGGAATGTGATAGCCGCCAAAGTCAACAATGAAGTCTGGGACCCTACGCGCCAGATCACGGAGGACTCCCTGGTAAAACTGCTGACGTGGAACGACGAGGATGGTAAAGCTACATTCTGGCACTCTTCGGCCCACTTGCTGGCCGAGGCATTGGAAGCGCTGTATCCGGGCATTAAATTCGGTACGGGGCCTTCGATCGAAAAGGGCTTTTACTATGACGTAGACTTGGGCGGGCAGACCATTTCGCAGGAAGATTTTCCGAAAATCGAGGCGAAAATGCTGGAACTGGCGCGCCAGAAAAACGAATATATCCGCAAGCCGATCAGCAAGGCAGAAGCCATCGACTATTTCACTAAAAAGGGCGACGAGTATAAGCTGGAACTGATCGACGGGCTGGAAGACGGTTCCATTACCTTGTACGAGCAGGGCGGTTTCACCGACCTTTGCCGCGGGCCGCATATCCCGAATACCGGCTTCATCAAAGCCGCCAAACTAACCAACATCGCGGGCGCATACTGGCGTAACAAGCAGGAAAACAAAATGTTGACCCGCATTTACGGCATTACCTTTCCAAAACAAAAAGAGCTGGAAGAATATGTGACCCTGATGGAGGAAGCTAAAAAGCGTGACCACCGCCGCTTGGGCAAGGAGTTGGAGCTTTTTGCATTTTCCGAAAAGGTAGGACAAGGTTTGCCATTGTGGTTGCCCAAAGGTGCTATGCTTCGCGAGCGCTTGCAGGCGTTCCTGAGCAAGGCGCAGTCACGGGCAGGTTACACGCCTGTGATTACCCCGCATATCGGCAGCAAGGATTTGTACGTAACCTCAGGTCACTGGGACAAATATGGTAAGGACTCGTTCCAGCCCATTAAAACCCCGAATCTCGGTGAAGAGTACATGCTCAAACCGATGAACTGCCCGCACCACTGCGAGATTTACAAAACTTCTCCCCGCTCCTACAAGGACCTGCCATTGCGATTCTCGGAGTTCGGTACGGTTTACCGTTACGAACAAAGCGGCGAGTTGCATGGGCTTACACGCGTGCGCGGGTTCACGCAGGACGATGCGCACATTTTCTGCCGTCCCGATCAGGTGAAGGAAGAATTCATCCGCGTGATCGACCTGGTATTGTATGTGTTCAAATCACTTGGGTTCGACGATTACAGCGCTCAGATTTCTTTGCGTGACCCTAATAATAAGGAGAAATACATCGGTCGTGACGAGGATTGGGAAAAAGCGGAAAGCGCGATTATCGAAGCGGCTGCTGAACGCGGCCTGAGCACCGTAACCGAACTGGGCGAAGCCGCATTCTACGGTCCTAAGCTCGACTTCATGGTACGTGATGCATTGGGACGCAAGTGGCAGCTCGGTACCATCCAGGTGGATTACCAGCTTCCTCAGCGTTTCCAATTGGAATACACCGGCTCCGATAACCAGAAGCACCGCCCGGTCATGATCCACCGTGCGCCGTTCGGTTCGATGGAGCGCTTCACTGCGATCCTGATCGAAAACACCGCGGGCCAGTTCCCGCTGTGGCTGTCGCCGGATCAGATCGCTATTCTGCCAATCTCCGAAAAATTCGCTGATTATGCAGAGGATGTGTTCTTCCAGTTGCAGGATCACGACATCCGCGGGTTTGTAGACCACCGTGACGAGAAGATCGGGCGCAAGATCCGTGACGCGGAAGTTACCAAAGTACCTTTCATGCTCATCGTAGGTGAGAAAGAAGCAGCCGAAGGGAAGCTCTCGGTACGCCGCAAAGGTGAGGGGGATCTGGGAAGTATGACGATTGAAGAGTTCACTGCCTTTTTCAAAAAGGAAGCCGCAATTGCTTGATGTTTTTGTAAGATTTTAGTATTATTCCAGCAATAAGGCACTATTTTTGTGGAGCTAGTGTTAATTTTTTCGATTTCCACCAAAAACAAAAAAACACCAATACAAATTATATGGCATTACGACCCCCTAGTGGACGGATGAGGATTCCCGAAGAACCTTATAAAATTAACGAACGAATTACAGCAAAAGAAGTACGATTGGTCGGCGAAAACATTGAACCGGGCATCGTAGATATCAATACCGCCCGAGCGATGGCAAAGGCGCAAGGGCTTGATCTGGTTGAGATTGCGCCAACGGCAGTTCCGCCGGTCTGCAAAGTAGTTGACTATTCGAAGTTCAAATACGAGCAGAAAAAGAAACAAAAGGAGATCAAGGCGAAAGCACAGAAAGTGGTTATCAAGGAAATCCGTTTCGGCCCGAACACGGACGACCACGACTTCGATTTCAAATTGAAACATGCGACCAACTTCCTTAAAGAGGGTTCAAAAGTAAAAGCATACGTGCATTTCGTAGGACGTACGATCGTTTTCAAAGAGCGCGGTGTGAACCTTTTGAAGAAATTTTCCGAAGCATTGGCCGATTACGGCAAGCTGGAAATGGAACCTAAGCTGGAAGGAAAACGGATGACGATCATCCTCGCCCCTGCTCCTGCAAAAGGTGCTAAATAATACGCTTGCTCGTAAGGCATATCGATAGAAAATCGTGTTTTCGGCTCCATGTCGGGAACACGATTTTATTTTTATGTAAAATTTCGCTAATTTCGCGCGCTGTTTTATATTTTATCAACTATTAGTTTTTTGAATCATGCCTAAAATGAAAACCAACTCTGGGGCTAAAAAGCGTTTCGCGCTGACTGGCACCGGAAAAATCAAACGCAAGCACGCTTTCCACAGCCACATCCTGACCAAAAAATCAAACAAGCGCAAGCGCGGTTTGGTAAAGACTGGTCTGATCGATGAGTCTAATGAGAAGCAAGTATTGGCAATGCTTCGGAAATAATCCGTAAAAAGCCAATTCAGAAATTAAATTCTGGTTTTTTGTTCAACCCGATAAAAGGCATTTAAGTCTCAGCAGAGCGCCGATTATCAAAAACAGTTAAATTATGCCACGTTCAGTAAATCACGTAGCGTCACGTGCAAGACGTAAAAAAGTTTTAAAACTCGCGAAAGGCTATTTCGGCCGTCGCAAAAATGTATGGACCGTTGCCAAGAACGCCGTTGAACGCGGTTTGGCTTACGCATACGAAGGCCGTAAACAGAAGAAACGTAACTTCCGCGCATTGTGGATCCAGCGTATCAACGCAGGAACCCGTCAACACGGATTGTCTTATTCTGCTTTCATCGGCAAACTTAATGCAAAAGGCATCGAGCTGAACAGGAAAGTTCTGGCGGATCTCGCGATGAACCATCCTGACGCATTCAAAGCGATCGTTGATCAGGTAAAATAAAACAGCATCCCGCCTCTCCGGCGGGATTTTTTTTGCATAAAATTTGGATATTGCAGGCGACAAAAGATCGTCGTACCTCAAAACCAAATAGAAATGCTGGAACAACTCTTCGACCTCGTACAACAAAATTCCCAACAATCGGTGGTGGACAACCCTGATGTGCCCAACGAGCACAATCAGGAAGTAATCAACACCCTCACCAGCTCCATCACCGGTGGCTTGCAGGAGCAGATACAAAGCGGTAATATCAACGGACTAATGGGGCTTCTCGGCGGCGAAAGTGGCACTTCGGGGGCTTCACTTTTGAATAATCCGATCGTGGCATCCATCGCTACCAACGCCATCGGCGCGATCGTCCAGAAATTCGGATTGAACAGCCAGGTGGCAGGCAGCATCGTAAACTCGGTACTTCCAGGCGTACTGGGAGCAGTAATCGGCCAGTTCAACGGACAAGGCGGCGCAGCGGGCAGCGGCGGCGGCGGTAACGGCTTCGACCTCGGATCGCTCATTCAAATGGGTGGTAGCCTTTTCGGCGGTGCCAACGACCAGCAAGGCAAGCCGGCTTCGGGCGGTGTCGATCTCGGCGGAATGCTGGGCGGCCTCTTCGGCGGAAAGTAATTGCAAAGATTCATTGACTGATAAAACAAGGGCTTTAAAACGATAGTACATTTGCACAAAATGATGTACTATCGTAAAGCCCTTTTTCTTTTTATAACTCACCTTAACCATGGACTCAAGAAGAGAATTTATCCGGAAAGCCACCATGCTCACAGGAGCAGCCGGATTGTTCAGTACGCTACCCGCTTCGATTCAGAAAGCGCTGGCCATTAACCCGCCCAAGGGCACAACCTGGAAGGATGCGGAGCACGTGGTCATATTAATGCAGGAAAACCGCTCGTTCGACCATTCCTACGGAACGCTCCGCGGTGTGCGCGGTTTTAATGACCCGCGGGCCATTACATTGCCCAACAATAACCTGGTCTGGCTGCAAACCAATGCATTCGGCGAAACGTATGTACCTTTCCGCCTGAATATCAAAGAATCCAAAGCAACCTGGATGGGTTCGCTTCCCCACTCCTGGCCGAACCAGGTGGACGCGCGCAACAACGGCAAATATGATAAGTGGCTTATTGCCAAGCAACCCGGCAATAAGGACTATGCCAAAATGCCCCTGACGCAAGGCTTCTACAATCGCGAGGATATTCCTTTCTACTATGCGATGGCGGATGCATTCACGGTTTGCGATCAGAATTACTGCTCGTCGCTGACCGGTACCACGCCTAACCGGCTTTACCTCTGGACCGGTAACGTGCGCGAAAACACCGATCCCGATAAACATTACGCGAACATTCGCAACGAGAACGTGACCGACGATCGCGAAGCGACTTGGACCACATTCCCCGAGCGCCTCGAAGACAATGGTATTTCTTGGAAAATATATCAGAACGAACTGAGTATCAATACAGGTTTCAGCGGTGAAGAAGAGGCATGGCTTGCCAATTTCACCGACAATCCGATTGAGTGGTTCAGCCAGTACAACATCCGGTACCACACGGGTTATCAGCGCTACTTGAAAGAACGCCAGCAAATGCTCCCCGGCGAGATTGAAGCGGCGCAGACGAAACTGGGATCGCTCTCGGGCAAAGAAGCGGCCGATCTTGAAAAAGTACTGAAAGAAAAGCGCGCGTTGTTGAAACTTGCGAATGAAGAATTGATTCGTTGGAGCCCCGAAAAGTTCGAAAAACTCTCGCAGCGTCAGAAAAATATTCATAACAAGGCATTCACTATCAACAAGAATGACCCCGATTACCGGAAGATCACCACGGTAAAATACCAGGACGGCGATATCGAAAACGAGGCCAAAGCGCCAATGGGCGACGTGCTGCATCAGTTCCGTTCGGATGTAAAAACCGGTTCATTGCCAACCGTTTCATGGCTGGTTGCGCCCGAGAACTTTTCCGACCACCCCGGCGCGCCCTGGTATGGCGCATGGTATGTATCCGAAGTGATCGACATCCTGACGGCTGATCCCGAGGTTTGGAAAAAGACCATTTTCATTCTCTGCTACGACGAAAACGACGGCTATTTCGACCACGTTCCGCCGTATGTTGTGCCAAATCCATATAAAGAAGATACCGGTGCCGTTTCCGCGGGAATCGATTGCAAGACGGAATTCGTGACGATGGAGCAGGATATGCAGAAGAAAAAGAAAGAAGAATGTCGCGAAAGCCCGATCGGGCTGGGTTACCGGGTACCGCTGATCGTCGCCTCCCCATGGAACCGTGGCGGTAATGTGTGCTCCGAAGTGTTCGACCATACTTCCATTCTGCAATTCCTCGAAAAATTTGTGAGCCTGAAATCCGGCAAGCAAGTGAAGGAAACGAATATTACCGAATGGCGACGAACCATTTGCGGCGACCTTACCTCCACTTTTACGCCGTACGACGGCCAGGAAATAAAGCTTCCGACGTTCGTCGAGAGAGAGGAATTCATGGGGAGTATTTTCAATGCCAAGTTCAAAAAACTTCCGAACGGTTATAAGGCATTATCCAAAAGCGAGATTGACGAGGTGAATAACAACCCGCTTACCTCCCCTATTTTGCCCAACCAGGAAAAAGGAACGCGCCCGGCCTGTGCCATCCCGTATGAATTATATGCCGATGGTGCATTCAACTCTGCCAAAAATGCATTTGAAATTAAGCTGGAAGCGAGAAATGGCATATTTCACGACAAATCTGCCGGTTCGCCATTTATCGTATACGCCCCGGGAAAATACAAAAATGAAAATGTCAAAGTCTGGAATTACGCAGTGAAAGCCGGCGATGCCCTGACCGGGTCGTTCCAACTCCCCGATTTCGAAAATCAACATTATCATTTGAAGGTATACGGCCCTAACGGGTTTTTCCGCGAATACGCCGGCAACAAGGAAAACAGCTATTTAAAGGTAGAATGCGTCTACCAGCTCGATCGCAGCAAAAAACCGACCGGTCATATCGAACTGAAAATCAGTAACCTGCATCCGGGCCAAAAGGCAGTGCTGAAAGTTACCGATAATGCATATGGTGCTGCTGTTCAAACCATTACACTTGAAAAAGCTTCCGCAGGTACAAAATCACAAAAAAGCATTGTGCTGAACCTTGCCAAAAGCTTCAACTGGTACGATTTCACCGTTGCGATAGAAGGTTCCGAAAGTGCATTCTCGCGGTTTGCAGGGCACGTCGAAACGGGCGCCGCCAGTCAGAGCGACCCTTATATGGGCCAGATGCTCAGCTAATAGGTATCCCATCGTCAGGCCATTTTTTGGCCTGACACTTTGTCATTCCTGTTTTATGGGAAAGTTGCTGGTACGGGGTTTTTAATAAAACTCCCAGTGACCGTCCGAAAAGGGGCCTAAGGGTTCTCCGGCAGGTCAGAAGTCCAGAATCAAATCATACTTAACTTATAAAATAGAACAATGGGAAAAATTATTGGCATAGACTTAGGAACAACGAACTCCTGCGTGGCTGTCATGGAGGGTAACGAGCCGGTTGTAATAGCCAACAGCGAAGGTGCCCGCACTACCCCTTCCGTAGTTGCTTTCATGGATAATGGTGAACGCAAAATCGGAGCACCGGCCAAACGTCAGGCGATTACCAATCCCAAGCATACTATTAGCTCCATCAAGCGTTTCATGGGTAAAAAATACGATGACACAACGTCTGAAATGAAGACCGTTGCGTACAGCGTAGAAAAAGGCCCTAACAATACTCCACGCATTCCTATCGGTGACCGCCTTTACACACCACAGGAAGTTTCTGCATTCATTCTTCAAAAAATGAGACAAACTGCGGAAGACTATCTGGGTCAGGAAGTTACCGAGGCAGTGATCACCGTTCCTGCATATTTTAACGATGCAGAGCGCCAGGCTACGAAAGAAGCTGGTCAGATCGCCGGTCTGGATGTAAAACGGATCATCAACGAACCTACTGCTGCTGCTTTGGCTTACGGCCTTGACAAACAGCACAAGGATATGAAAATTGCCGTGTTCGACTTGGGTGGTGGTACTTTCGACGTATCCATCCTGGAATTGGGCGACGGTGTATTTGAAGTAAAATCTACCGACGGTGATACCCACCTGGGTGGTGACGACTTCGACCAGGTGATTATCAACTGGTTGGCCGACGAATTCGTGAAAGATGAAGGCGTTGACCTGAGAAAAGATCCTATGGCATTGCAGCGTTTGAAAGAGGCTGCTGAAAAAGCAAAAGTTGAATTGTCGAGCTCGGCTCAGACTGAAATCAACCTGCCATACATCTTCCCTGTTGACGGTATTCCAAAGCACTTGGTTCGCACTTTGACCCGTGCTAAATTCGAGCAACTCGCTGATTCTCTGTTTCAACGCATGATGGAACCTTGCAAGAGAGCGATGAAAAACGCAGGATATTCAAACAGCGACATCGACGAAGTAATCCTCGTAGGTGGTTCGACCCGTATCCCTCGCGTACAGGAAGAAGTAGAGAAATTCTTCGGTAAAAAACCTTCGAAAAACGTTAACCCTGACGAAGCGGTGGCCGTTGGTGCTGCAATCCAGGGTGGTGTATTGACTGGTGAAGTGAAAGACGTACTTCTTTTGGACGTTATTCCTTTGTCACTCGGTATCGAAACATTGGGTGGTGTGTTCACCAAGCTAATTGAAGCGAACACAACTATTCCTTCTAAGAAAACTGAAACGTTCTCGACTGCCGCTGATAATCAGCCATCTGTGGAAATCCACGTATTGCAAGGCGAGCGTCCGCAGGCATCCAATAACCGTACACTCGGTCGCTTCCACTTGTCTGACATTCCACCAGCACAACGCGGTGTACCTCAGATCGAAGTGACTTTCGATGTAGATGCAAACGGTATCCTGCACGTTTCGGCGAAAGACAAAGGAACCGGCAAAGAGCAGAAAATCCGCATCGAAGCTTCCAGCGGTTTGACCGACGCTGAAATCAACAGAATGCGTGAAGAAGCGAAAGCTAACGAAGCCGCCGACAAAGCCGAACGTGAGAAAATCGAAAAAATCAACGGAGCGGACAGCCTGATCTTCTCCACTGAGAAACAGTTGAAGGAATATGGTGACAAACTTTCTGATAGCAACAAATCGAGCATCGAAGCTGCGCTGGTAGAATTGAAAACTGCTCACCAGTCTCAGGACCTGACAGCGATCGACGCTGCATCCGAAAAACTGAACGCTGCATGGCAAGCTTCCGCTCAGGAAATGTACGCGCAGGGTGGCGAAGGCCAGCCGGGTGGCGCCCAGCCAGGTGCAGGTGGCCCAACCGGAAACCCAGGTGCCGGTTCCGCCAACAACGGTTCGACTGACGACGTGACGGACGTCAATTTCGAAGAAGTAAAATAAGAATGAGATTAGAAAAAGTCCCCGTCCGTTAAACAGATGGGGATTTTTTTTACACGCAGTGTTACATTTTGGGGTGACAATGCGTATATAATAATAGAAAATCAACGCAAAAACGAGTGGCATTGATTTTTTCAAACCAAAACAAATCTTCATCAATCAATCAAACCACTAAAAAAATTCAGACTCCTATGGACGCAAGAATCGCATTACCAGAATTGATGTACCTTTCTCCTACTACCCGCGAAAAAGCGGTGGCCGTCGCCCAGGAACTATTACGATCTACCAACATTTCCCCTCGCGAGGCTGTTTCCAAAGCAATTCTGATTGCGAAAAATTGGGCGGTTAAAAATGTGAATCGCCGCGTTTGGAAAAAATTAAAAGCTGTTGAAAAAGAAATGATATGATCGAACTGAAATTCAAAGATCAGATCGTCATCGTCACCGGGTCAAGCTCCGGAATTGGGAAAGCCTGTGCTCTGCATTTCGGAAACAACGGCGCGCATGTGGTCGTGAATTACAGTTCCAATGCAGCCGCAGGTCAGGAAGTGGTCGACGAAATCAAAGCCAATGGCGGAAGTGCAGTTCTGGTGAAAGCCGATGTGAGTAAGGAGGAAGATGTAAAAGCACTATTTGCCGAAACAGTCAACCAATTTGGCCGCGTCGATGTACTCGTAAGCAATGCGGGTTTGCAAAAGGATTCGCCATTTCTCGAAATGACTTTGGAACAATGGCAAAAAGTAATCGACGTCAACCTGACGGGGCAATTCCTAACTTGCCGCGAAGCAGCTAAGCAGTTTGTAGCTCAGCAAAAGGCAGTTACTGAACCTAATCACCGCGAACTGGCGATCGGAAAAATCGTATTGATGAGCTCCGTACATGATGTGATTCCCTGGGCGGGACATGTCAACTACGCTGCTTCAAAGGGCGGCGTAATGATGTTCATGAAATCCATATCGCAGGAGCTTGCGCCATACAAAATTCGCGTGAACTCGGTCAGCCCTGGCGCAATCAAAACGCCTATCAACAAAGAAGTCTGGTCGGATCCCGATAAGTACGAAAGCCTGCTTCATCTGATTCCTTACAAAAGGATCGGCACAGCACAGGATGTTGCCAAAGCAGTAGCCTGGCTGGCATCGGATGATTCAGATTATGTAAATGGCGAAACGTTGTATATTGATGGCGGGATGACATTATACCCGGAGTTTGCGGATAACGGGTAGTGTTTGTCAGGTATTGTCATTAATGGTCAGGTTTTGACATTGCTGGTCAAGTATTGTCATTGATAGTTAAACGTTGTCAGAATAATAAGTGCATAGCAAATACGAGAATTTAATAAAAAACGTCAGGGGTAACTACCTGACGTTTTTTTATTAATCTAATGGCCAATATCAGCAACTCTTGACCACTCCTGACAAGGCCTGACTACACTTGACTACTACCTGGCCAAACTTGATAATCACTGCTCCACAAACTCCCCTCGCTCCACCGACCAGTCGTTTCCGAAAAAACCTGACATCTTCACTTCCTTGATTCCGTTCTTCAACATATCAGCCGAGAAGATCATCACATCGGGAAATCCGCTGCCACCGCTGAAATACTGATTGGCATTGGCTGCCTGGAAGCCGGCCTTACCGGTTCCTGAAATGACGGTAACGGATGCAGTCTTGCTATCCGACCTTGGATAAATGAAATAGGCCGCAAGATCATTGCCCGTAAATTGCTTTCCACCTACGTAGATATTTCCGCTTGTTACGGTCACTGGACAGTTTTTCAATACTTTGTCCCACGCCAGGTTCGTACTTTTGTTGCCGTAAAGAATCACACCTCTGTCCTTAAACTGCTGTGGATCAAAGTCTTTATCCGCAACAATATCCACCGCACCATTACCGCGGTAGTACCACGACTCCGCATCGAATGTTGCTTTCTCAAATGCCCACGCCTTCTCTTCCGCATTACCGCCCGTCGCGTACACATACACTATGCGGTTTCTAAATGCATCTTTCAACGTGCCACTGCGCTCCGGGTTCTTCGCAGTAGGCGCAGGCGCGACTGCTTTTTTCCAATCCCCGTCATTTTTCAGGTAAATAGTTTCACTTCCTTTCACGACGTATTCAACCGGCGCTTTACCATCCAGCACAATCTTCAATTTCGAACCGGGAGTGAATGCGGCAAGGTCCAGTGAAAGCAATGCTACATTCTCGGTAGTACCTTCAATCCGTGCATCCTTTTTGCTACTACTAAGTTTTATATGGCTGTATTTCAACGCATTAATCTGCTGCTGCACACCTGCCCAACGCATGCGCGAAGAGATACCTGGGTTAGCAGTTTTGAAATCAATCGAAGTTACCGTCGTATCCTTCGGAATAGAATGCCAGCTGAAAAAGTTAAAGATCGGCGGCCAGTCTACGCTGATGTCACCATACCAGTGCTCGCCTCCAACGTGTTCATAATAGCTGAAATCGCGGTGGAATTTTCCGAGGATGTCACGCATTTGGCGCGCATACGTAACGGGCACAGTCCGGTCCGCATCCCCGTGGGCAATGTAAACTCCGAGGCTTTTGTAGTTGGAAGTCAATGCCAAAACATTGCTCGGATTGCTCGCTCTCAGCAACATAGCCTCAACCGGCGACCCGGCGCTATCGGGAATCACGCCATCGTGCGAGCCATAAGCTGCCAGAGTCGGATAACCTGCCGACGGAGCAATCGCTGCCCATTTTTCGGGATAGGTCGCACCCAGAAACCAGGTACCGTGCCCGCCCATCGAATGACCGGTCAAGTATATACGCGATGGATCAGGATTGAATTGTTTCTTCGCAATATCCAGTACTTCTAATGCATCCATCCGTCCCCAGTCTTCCCAGTTGAACCCACGTGGACGACGGTTTGTAGGTGCTACGAGTACGCCCCAATCTTTGGGTTTATAAGCACGAGCCTGGCTAATCGCCTGAACCTCTGCGCCATGTACAGAGAAAAACAATGCGGGCTGGCCATCCGCGGCACTTTTGATTTGCGGAGAAACAGCATAGTATTGTACGCTGCCATCCAGCTCACTCACGAAGGTGCGGCTGTATTGCTTCCCGGCCTCTACCGACTGGATTGCAATTTTCGACTGGTCTGTAACTTTGCCATTTTGCACCAAGCTGAGCGATACTTCATTCTTACCAACGTCGGATATTCCACTACCGTCGATCAGTACTCCTACTTTTCGTAGTGTCATCGCCGGTACCGACGGTAGTTTGGTCACAATGTGTTTTCCAGCTACGGTTGCCTTTATTTCCAGACCGGTCAACGCCTTTTTTGTCATATTGGAGATGACAACACCTGTCCAAAGTGAATCATTTTTGAAGCCAGAAACCACATCGGAAATTGTAAGATCCTCTGTATTAATGGAAACTGTTTTTTTGGGAAAGGTAAGGTTAGCAGTAATTCCCCCGAAGCGACCGAAGCGGGCTACCCGCGCGTAGATTTCATTCTTGCCCTTTTTCAAGAGAATGGGCAAATGCATCCAGCCATACCGATACATGTCTCCCCCTCGTGGCACGCCATTCAGGAAAATCATATCCTGGCCGGTAATGGTGAGAATCGCAGCTTGTTCCTTTTTGGATTCGTAGGTCAGATACACATATCCGTTTGAAAACGAGTCTCCTCGAAAACGGTGTGTCGAGTCGGCCTGCACTTTCTTCCATTTCACCTCCCCCGCTTTGGAATCGGTCAATAAAATACTTCCTTCTTGCGGTTTGAGCGTACCTTTGTAAAGTTGGTAAGCCAGTTGATCAGTGTACAATGCTTCCCGTCCATATTGGTGGCAAGGCCCAACGGCCAGTCCTTCCTCAAAATGGTAAACCGACTGTGCCTGGTTTTGGGAGAAAACAAATAGTAATGAGAGTGTCGCAAAAATCCTTTTCATGGAAAGAGGTTTAGTGATCAGAGAAAACTAAACTTAATAAAAAATATTAATAATAACGCCCTCAATTTTTAATTAACTCAAAATTCAGTCAAAACAACCTCTAAACTGGCCTAAATACCCCTTTTTGGGACATTTTGCCACCATAATTCAAAAAATGAAACGTAACTTTCGATGTACAATTTCACAACTATGACCTCAAAATTTTCACAATCGACAATTCGATTCGTCGCTCAACATCAATGGCTTATCTGGTTTTGGAGTTTCCTAATCTTGGTTGCGTGCACTTGGCCAGGCAAAGATCTGCCTGCCGCACCCGTCTTAGGTTTTGATAAAATTGTCCACTCGGGACTCTTTACGGTATGGGCGATTCTCGCGCTGATTATTTACCCTGAAAAAAGCCGCTTGGTGATAGGATTGGGAATGGCTTACGGGTTGGGGCTGGAATTTTACCAGCAGCTTCTGCCATTCGACCGCACTTTTGACTGGTGGGACGCGGTGGCAGATGCTGCTGGTGTATTAATCGGTTATCTTTTCACAAAACTGGTACTCAAAAACTAGCGCCAGCGTTTGTACTGATTGATCAAACCGTTTGTCGAACTGTCGTGGTTGGTAACCGGCCAGTCGTTTTGTAGCTCGGGGTAAATTTTGTTGGCCAACTGTTTGCCCAGCTCAACACCCCATTGGTCGAAGCTATAAATGTTCCAGATGATACCTTGTACAAAAATCTTGTGCTCGTACATCGCGATCAGACTTCCCAATACTTTCGGGGTGATCTTCTTCACAAGGATTGAGTTGGTAGGACGGTTACCTGAGAAAACTTTGAACGGCGCGATCTGCTCGATCTCTGCATCGCTCTTTCCGGCAGCCTTCAGTTCAGCGCGCACTTCCTCGTCGGTCTTGCCGTTCATCAATGCTTCGGTTTGCGCGAAGAAGTTGGATAGCAACATTTTGTGGTGCTCGCCCAGTGGGTTGTGGCTAACAGCTGGCGCAATGAAATCGCAAGGGATCAGTTTGGTGCCTTGGTGGATCAGCTGGTAAAAAGCGTGCTGCCCGTTCGTACCTGGTTCGCCCCAGATTACCGGACCAGTTTGGTAACCTACCGGTTTGCCATCACGGCCGGTGCTCTTTCCATTACTTTCCATATCACCTTGCTGGAAGTAGGCAGCGAAGCGGTGCATGTACTGGTCATAAGGCAGGATCGCCTGCGTTTGCGCATCGAAGAAATCGTTGTACCAGATTCCGATCAATGCGAGAATCACCGGAATGTTACGCTCCAACTTGGTGGTACGGAAATGCTTGTCCATATCATGCGCACCCGCAAGCAGCTGCTCGAAATTCTGGAAGCCCACGTAACAAGCGATCGACAAACCAATCGCCGACCACAGCGAGTAGCGACCTCCTACCCAATCCCAGAACCCGAACATATTCTCAGGATCGATACCGAATTTCTCCACTTCGGTGCGGTTGGTTGAAATCGCAACAAAATGCTTTTTCACATGTTCTTCATCCGAAGCCTTTTCCAGGAACCAGCTCCGCGCGCTGTGTGCATTCGCCATTGTTTCCTGCGTGGTAAAAGTCTTGGACGCAATCATAAACAATGTCGTCTCGGGATTCAGCGACTTCACGGTTTCAGCAATGTGTGTACCATCCACGTTGGATACGAAATGCACATTCAAGCCATTTTTCGCATAAGCTTTTAGCGCTTCTGTCACCATTACGGGGCCCAGGTCGCTGCCGCCGATACCGATGTTCACGATGTCGGTGATTTCCTTTCCGGTGTAACCTTTCCAGGCTCCCGACCTTACCCGCGTCGAAAAGTCCTTCATTTTCGCAAGCACCTCATTCACATCCGGCATTACGTCCTGGCCATCCACAAGCACAGGCTCATTAGAGCGGTTACGCAATGCAGTGTGCAAAACGGCACGTCCTTCGGTCGCATTGATTTTCGCGCCGGTGAACATCGCCTCGATCGCCTCAGCCAAACCGGCTTCTTCCGCCAGTTGAACCAGGTAAGAGCGCGTACGCGAGGTAATGCGGTTTTTGGAATAATCCAGCAATATGTCCCCGAAACGGATGGAGAACTTTTTATGACGATCGGTGTCTTCCTCGAAAAGAGTTTTTAAATGCTTTTGCGAAATGGTTTTGTGATGCGTTTTCAGCTTTTTATAAGCCGCCAACTGATCAAAGGGGACGTTTGATAGCATTAGTTTTGGCGTTATGGTAAAAAATCAAACCTTGGTCATGCAAAAATAGGGTTTTACAGCACTAAATGCGTGTTTTTTGGATTAACTCGCCTGGCAAACTCCCCGGAAATACCCTACCGATTCGGCGATCCCGGCTAGCGGTTCCTTCATATCTTTCTCATATTCAAGGCTGCACGACCCCGCATATTTCACTTTGCGCAGCATTTTCACAAATGCAGGAATATCAATAATTCCTCTCCCCAGTTCGCAGGTTTTGCCATCCTTGGTGGCTGCGGTCACATTTTTGAGGTGAATGTCGAAAATGCGCTTGCTATACTTGCCGAGGTCGGCCACCGAATCCTGGTTGTCGCGGCGGTTATGGCCCATGTCGAAACACAACCCCACACGAGGATCGAGATCTTTCACGAAATTGTATACCGAAGTGGCATTGGGATACAATTTATCCTCCGGCCCATGGTTATGGATCGCGTAACGGATATTGTACTCCTTCACTTTCTGCTCCACATATTTCAGGTCGTCGTGATTGGGGATACCAACGATCAGGTCCACGCCTACTCTTTTGGCATAATCAAATGCATTGTCGATTTCCTGATGGGTCTTCGTGTAAATCGGGCCTACCGCGTAACCAGTCACCCCGGCGTCTTTCAACTTCTGGTGAAATGCGGAGATTTGCTCGGCGGTACTGTTATAGGGCAAATGGAAATCCTTGATACACAAATAGTGAACATCTGTCTTCTTCATCATTTCCAACGCCTCATCGAGTTTGAAATGCACAAAACTGTAACCGGCCATACCGAGTTTGAAAGTATCCTCTTTTTTAGCCGGAGCCGCATTGCTTTTCTCCGGAAGCGAAATGATGCTACCGGCCATCAACCCGGCGATGCCTTTTTTGACAAATGTTCTTCTCGAATTCATTCTGTTTAAATTAAAAATTAATTGCTGTATACGTAAAAGACGAAGAGTAGCGGATTTACCACCTATCGGCTCAAATCTTAAGTTTTATACCTACCCTGTTGATCGCCCCGGTAAGCAAAATGACCAGCAACGAAAAGCAGGCGGATTTCACCAGGCCGACCAGTCCCGTGCGAAGGTACATCGGCAAACTGATTCCCGCGAGTGTAATGACGGCATACCATATATAAGGAATAAGGTAGCAGGTCAATGTGGCGGTTCCGGCAGGTTCGATAATGTTCGCCCAGTTTTTGATCTTTTTCAAATCAACCAGCCAAAACAGGAATGCGAACGCCAAAAAGCTGATGCCCGAGCAAATGCCCACCCAAGCCGGTGTAGCCCTGATTTTCGAAATACCCCAGAAAGGCCGCGTGCCGAAACCGTAGGTTAATGCGATGATTCCCAAAACGATCAGGACGATCAGGTAAGTAGTACCCACCGCATTCCGGTCCGCAGCGTTCCGGTAAATCACCGACGCCACAACTCCCCCCATAACAAAAGCGGGCATCGAACCACTGCCGACGATCCAGACATATTCTTTCACCGGGCTGAGAAAATCAAGTACCCCAGCGAAGTCGGCCAGGTTGAACAGAACGAAAAACAACCAGCCGCCGACCGCCCATGCGAGACGGTCGCGGGTGGGCAGGTACGCGAGCGCGGCTAGCAGGTACGACCAGCCAATGAGGCCCAGGATACCATACCAATGCGTCTCCATCCACGAGGGGTTCGCTGGGTCACCGCCTTTGTAAATCAAAGCGAGCCCGACAAGCAACAGATAACCTACCACTTTCAATGCCGTGTAAAGTCCCTTCTTTTCCGGATTCGAGGGGTACACATTCCAGATCAGAAAAAAGGCAATTACCATTCCGATTTCCCAGACATATTTGCTGACCGCCATTGCCTCGCCCGCGATATTTTCGTAGTTCACGATGAATATCCCCATGAGCAGCAGCGCAAATGTACGCTCGGCAATATGCCGGACAATCAATGCATCGGAGTCACCCTTTTTCTTGCGATTAGCAATGGCGAAGGGAATCGAAAGACCGACAATGAACAAAAATCCAGGAAAAACAACGTCCGAAAGCCCCATGGCATCTTCGGCAGCTTTGCTGTGTTCCAGCCACTTGGGAACGTCTTCCAGCGACCAGAGGTCGTTTACAAAAATCATTAAAAACATGGTGACCGCCCTGAATACGTCAATCGAATCCAGGCGGAGCGAGGGGGAAGAAGGGGGCATCATGAAGTTTTAGGTTTAGGAAAACCTAATATAGTGCTTTTTCGCCTTCAAATTGCGGGAAAAGTACATATGCACATTTGCCGCAATTTATTCCCGGCAATGTCTATTTTTGGTTTTCGAATCAGAGAGATCATCCAGTTAATGCAATATACCCGCGAACAGATTCTGCTACTCGCACCCGATGATGCTTCGGCAAAAGCCGGCCGGCAACTGGCGACGAAGACAAAATGGGTTGCCGCACATTACAATGCCTCGGCGCTGTGGGGCGAATGCCAGGGCAGCGGCAAAAATCCCTATCAAACCGCCATCGACCTTACCAATATTGCGTTCAAATGCAATTGCCCGAGCCGGAAGTTTCCATGCAAGCACGGTTTGGGATTGTTTTTGCTTTATGCCGAAGACCGATCTGCATTCACCGCCAGAGAGGAACTGCCCGCTTACGTCGCGGAGTGGCTTTCCAAACGACAGGTTCGGGAGACCGCCCGGGAAACAAAGGAGGAAAAACCGGCAGACGAGTCCGCGCGCAGCAAACGTGCGGAGTCCCGGGAAAAGAAAGTGAGCGGTGGAATAGAAGAGCTGCGTGCCTGGCTGGGCGACGTCATGCGTGCGGGCATTGCGCACGTGCCGCAACAGGCATATCAGTTTCACATCAACATTACCGCCCGGATGGTCGACGCCCAGGCAAGCGGGCTGGCAAACCGGCTCCGGCAAATCAACCAGATCAACTTCTATGAGGAGGGCTGGCAAAAACAGCTATTAAAAAGACTGTCAGCCATTTATATGATATCCGAAGGCTACCGTAACCGCGACAATCTGCCTGCATCGACCGCCCAGGACATTGCTACATTGATTGGCTGGACAATCCCGAAAGAAGAAGTGTTACAGACCGAGGCCGTTGCCGACCATTGGATCGTGCTATCTGTGACAATGTCGGAGGAAAGCAATGTAACTACCGAGCGGATATGGCTGTATGGCCTGGGAACCAGCCGGTTTGCATTACTATTGAATTTTTACGCCGGAAATCAGCCGTACCAGACCATGCTCGTTCCGGGCATACAGATAGACGCCGATATCGTGTACTACCCCGCCTCTGTACCCATGCGCGCACTGATACGCGAGCAGCGCCCCGTCGCCGGCCGGGCGGCACAAGCGACTATACCCAACTCATTTTCGGAGATATACAACAACATTTCAAGTGTATTAAGCCAAAACCCTTTCACAGAGCAGATACCGTTTATGATCGAAGATGTAAAAGCCATTTTCACCAACGGCCGATGGTTTGTAACCGACCTGGAAGGGTTGAGCGTTCCCCTATCGAATCCCGAAGACGAGTGCTGGAATATGCTCGCATTTTCCGGCGGGCGCCTGTTTTCAGCATTTGGGGTTTGCGACCAGGGGCAATTCGACTTACATTTCATCTCGGCAGCCCGGCAGGGGATTTTTCTTAAATCATGAACACAGAAATACTAAAAGCGGCATTGCTAGGTACCGACAGGCATATGCCGGAAATAACGAAAGGAGCGCCGGAGGTGTACGCCAAAATACATGCCTTACCGACCAGTAAGGAAGATCGCTTTCTGAAAATGGCATTTGTGTCCCTGCTCTACGAAGAAGCCGGCGCCAAGCCATTGGTGATAGATTGCCACTTGCCCGAATGCCCGCCCGAACCGCAGACGGTCGTTACCGGTCAACTCGCGGGGTGGGTACAATCGGCACTTACCGACCAGAACGACGTGCTACTTTCATTTCTGATATTCAGGATGTTGCAGCGAAACGAAGTGATTCAGCCGCAGCTTGTGCCTACCATGCTCGACAAGGCGCTTGAAAAAAAGTATGACAAGCAAAAGTTGTTGAGCATCTGCGGAATGACGGGCCAGTGGCTTTGTAATCTGAATCCCCGGTGGAAAGTATTGCGGGACGGCACCGCAGAAGAGGAAAATGCATGGGAAACCGGATCGATGGAGAACCGGAAAGCATTCCTTTCCGCTTTGCGTAAAACAGATCCCAATGCGGCGACTGCGCTTCTCGAAAACACATTGCCCCAGGAAAATGCCAACAACCGGCAAGCGCTTCTGCAATTGCTGCACGACAGGTTATCGCTAGCGGACGAACCATTTCTTCAAAAGCTGGTAACCGACAAAAGTCAGAAAGTAAGGGAAACCGCCATTGGCATGCTCCGGCAGATTCAGGGCTCGGCCATGAATCGCCATCATCTCGATTGTCTGCTCAGCATGCTGCAAGTACGCGAGGAAAGGCATTTGCTGATTACAAAGAAAAAGAAAGTCGTCATTGCCGAGGATGTGACGCCCGATGAAAGTATTTTCAAAACGGGTATTGAAAAAGTAAGTACTGAAAAAGGTGTACAGGACCATGTGTTCATCGCAGGCCAGTTACTTTCGGCCATCGATCCCGCATTACTATCCAACCAACTGAATATCAGCGATCAGGAATTAATCATATTGTTCCTCGAACATCCTGCTGCCAAGGCATTGCTGCCGTTCTTAACGTCCGCGGCGGTGCAGTTCAAATGCAAATCCTGGGCGCTGGCGCTGCTGCATCGCGGCGATGCCCGCGACATTGGGTTGCTGGATGCGCTGGCGCCGTCCGAGCGGCTGCCGTTTTATCTGCAATTCCTGAACGGTAACGCCGCTAACCTGTTTGCCTACTTGCTGGACGACACTTATGCGCTGCTGCCCGAACGGCTGGCCGAGCAATTGCTCGATCACCTTTCGAAGTTCCCTTACCACGTTACCCAGGTCACTTACCAGCGCCTCGCATTGCAATTGCCGGTGGGCATTATGCCTGTTCTGAAAAAATATGCCGATGATCCCCGGCAGGACTACCAATTAAGGTATTTTAAAAACCAGGCCTCAGAAATGATGCGCATGGTGGAGTTGAGAAAAAACATTGCTTAAAAACATGGCACAAAACATTTTACGGCAGGCGGCCGAAGCGCAGTTCGCGCAGGAAATCGAAGAGATTAAAAAACAGGACAAACATACACGCCCTGAAAACTGGCTACTATCGCCACACGCGGTGGTAACCTATCTCATGGGCGGAAAGCTCGGCAATGGATTTGACATATCCCCCAAATACATTGGCAACCGCAGGCTTATGGAAATAGCCGTAGCTACGCTTACCACGGATCGCGCGCTGCTGCTTTACGGTTTGCCCGGCACAGCCAAATCCTGGGTTTCGGAGCACATCAGCGCTGCAATTTCCGGAGATTCCGGCCTCGTAATCCAGGGCACCGCCGGTACCGGTGAAGATTCCGTGCGCTATGGATGGAATTATGCCCAATTACTTTCAGCCGGGCCCGTGCCCGAGGCCATTGTGGAAACGCCGGTGATGCGCGGGATGAAAGAAGGCAAAATTGTGCGCGTGGAAGAGCTCACACGTATTGGCTCCGACGTTCAGGACAGCCTTATTACAATTCTTTCGGAAAAGATGCTGCCCATTCCGGAGCTGAATACCAAAGTAATGGCCGTTCGCGGTTTCAATATTATAGCCACGGCCAACAACCGCGACAAGGGCGTCAACGACCTTTCCAGCGCCTTGAAGCGCCGGTTCAACACCGTCATTTTGCCCGTCCCGGAAACCATTGAAGAAGAGGTAGAGATCGTACAGCGGCGTGTCGCGAGTTTCAGCAAATCGATTGACTTGCCTGTTGAAAAGCCTATTTTGGAGGAGATCAACCGCATTGTGACGGTGTTCCGCGAGTTACGCAACGGGGTTTCCACTGATGGTAAGACAAAACTTAAATCCCCCTCCGGCACATTGAGTACCGCGGAAGCTATTTCTGTGATGAACAGTGGGTTATCGCTTGCTTACCATTTTGGCGACGCCAGTCTCAAAGCCGACGACCTGGCTAGCGGGCTCATCGGCGCGATCGTCAAAGACCCGGTGCAGGACAAGATTGTTTTCCAGGAATACATGGAGACCGTGCTCAAACAGCGCGACGGTTGGAAAGATATTTACAGGGCTTGCAGGGAAATAATCTGACCAGAATTCTATGTCCGTTCATCTTTTAGGGATCAGGCATCACGGCCCAGGTTCTTCCCGGCACGTGCTGAATGCATTAGCGGAAATTCAGCCGGATGTCGTCCTGATCGAGGGTCCACCCGAGGGCGAGGCGATGCTCTCTTGGGCGACGCATGCGGATATGCAGCCGCCTGTCGCATTGCTGGCCTATGTCCCAGACAATCCACAACAGGCTGTATTTTACCCATTTACCGTGCACAGCCCGGAATGGAATGCGATCCTGTATGCATTGCGAAACCAGATTCCCGTGCGTTTCATAGATATGCCGCTGGCACATGGCTTTGCAATCGAATGGCAGGAAACCGCACCCGACAACGATACATCGGAACTCACGGAGCAGGTCCGCAAAAACCCTATCTCTTACCTGGCCGAAATAACGGGATTCGATGACCCGGAAGAATGGTGGGAGCATCAGTTCGAGATTGTGCAGCGGCCTTATGAAGTCTTTGCGGCGATTGCTGAAAGTATGGCCGCCCTTCGGCAGGCATTACCTGACCGCCGCGGTGGCGACCGGCGCGGTGGCGACCGCCGCGAAGAAATCCGGGAGGCATTTATGCGCAAATCTATTCGCATTGCGCAAAAGGAAGGTTTTGAGCGCATTGCGGTCGTATGCGGCGCATGGCATGTGCCGGCACTCATGCATTTGCCCAAACAAAAAGAAGACGATTTGCTGCTCAAAAATCTGCCTAAAACCAAAGTCGAAAGCACCTGGATCCCCTGGACGAACGACCGGATGGCATTCGAAAGCGGTTATGGAGCGGGTGTGGAATCGCCGGGCTGGTATATGCACCATTGGCAGCACCCCGACGACCACGGTACCCTTTGGCTTTCGCACACTGCGCACGTGTTCCGCGCGAACCATGTCGATATTTCCTCGGCACACATTATCGAGGCGGTTCGGTTGGCTGGTGCATTAGCAGGCCTGCGGGGGCTCTCGCGCCCTGGATTGAAAGAGCTTAATGAAGCGACAGTGGCAGTCATGTGCATGGGCGAGCCCGTACTCATGAAAGTCATTTACCGCGAACTCATTGTCGGCAAGGCTTTTGGACAAATACCCGAGGGAACCCCGCAAGTACCGCTCCAACGCAACCTGGAAGCGCTTGCCAAACGATTCAGGATTAAGATCGTACCCGAGCAAAAGAGCCTCAAACTGGATTTGCGGGAAGAAAATGACCTGCAAAAAAGCATTTTGCTGCACCGGCTGCAGCTGCTTGATATTAACTGGGGCACGATGGAAACCGTTAGCGGGAAAGGCACATTCAAAGAGGAATGGACACTGCACTGGTATCCTGAACTGACCATTAATCTCCTGGAAAAAGCGCCATGGGGCAATACCGTGGAGGAAGCTGCCACAAAATATCTGGAAAGCAGAGCCAAAGAATGCGCGCGGCTCGATGAAATTACGCCACTCGTGCAAAGCACTATTCCGGCCGACTTGCCGACGGCACTTGGCGCGGTAATGCGAAAAATGGATGAACTGGCGGCCACTACCTCCGACATTTCCATGCTCATGGACGCATTCACACCGCTTGCACAGGTGAGCAGGTACGGCAATGTGCGCAAGACAGACCGCGAAAGCATTGACCTGATCATGACGACGATTTTCTATCGGATCATTGCAGGCTTGCCTGCGGGGTGCACCGGCATCGACGACGAGCAGGCGGCAATGACGACCGAAAAGATCAGGGAGGTCAACCAGGCGATCCATATGCTGGAAAAACAGGAGTTGACAGAAGCTTGGACAGCAACGCTCGGAACGATATTCCATTCCGACCGTACAGCGCCGTTTATCCAGGGGTATTCCTGCAAAGCATTGTACGACAGCCGTCTGCTCGATATGGACAGCACTTTTAATGCATTTTCAAAAGCACTGTCGCCTAACAATGAGCCATCGGCCTCGGCCAACTGGCTGGAAGGCTTTCTGAACGACGCAGCCACCGTGCTGATCCTGGATGATGTGATCTGGGCCGTGGTGAATGACTGGCTGCAATCCCTGGATGATGCGACATTTCTGCAAGTGGTACCCTTGCTGCGGCGCACCTTCGCTAATTTCAGTAATGTGGAAAAACGAAAAATCGCGGGACGTGCGAAGCAGGGCAAATCCGGAACATTAAGCCCTCAAACAATCGACATCGACACCCAAAGAGCCGCGCAGGTATTGCCGATTCTTGAATTACTCATGGGTATTTAATAGAAATAAAATGGATGACAATGCTGTAAAAAGGTGGCGACTGGTGCTGGGCAAAGAAACCCAGGACGAGCTGGAATACACGCTTACCAGGGAAGAAGCCGGGATCGACCGGACATTGGAGGCCCTCTACAACTCGGAAAGGAAAGGTGGCCTGGGTGCTTCGTCGCCCAATGTGTCGCGCTGGCTGGGTGATATCCGCGAGTACTTCCCCACCTCGGTGGTGAAGGTCATGCAACAGGACGCATTAAAACGGCTGAAACTAACTTCCATGCTCACCGAGCCCGAAATGCTCGAAACCATTGTACCCGATATTCAGCTAGTGGCCAATCTGATGACACTGGGTAAGCTCATTCCTGAAAAAACCAAAGCGACCGCCCGCGAAGTGATTCGCAAAGTCGTCGACCAACTGATGCAGAAACTGGCCGGCCCGACACAACAGGCCATTACCGGAAGCCTCAACCGCGCAGCACGAAACACCAGGCCGCGCCATAACGAGATCAACTGGCCCGAAACGATTCGTAAAAATTTGAAACATTACCAGCCAGATTACCAGACGATTATCCCTGAGGTAAAAATCGGATACGGCCGGAAGCGAAAGGCATTGAAGGACGTGGTACTATGCATCGACCAGAGCGGATCGATGGGAACGTCGGTGATTTACTCTGGCATTTTTGGCTCCGTGATGGCGTCCATGCCAGCAGTGGCGACCAAAATGGTCGTATTCGATACCTCTGTGGCCGACCTTACCGAAGAGCTCAACGATCCGGTCGATCTGCTGTTCGGTGTTCAGCTGGGAGGTGGCACGGATATTCACAAGGCGCTCAGCTATTGCCAGCAACTCGTTACCCGTCCGCTCGACACGGTGCTCGTGCTGATCAGCGATCTGTATGAAGGAGGCAATGAAATTGAAATGCGCAAAAAAGTGGCACAGCTGGTGGACTCGGGCGTGCAGGTAATCACCCTGCTGGCGCTCAATAATGAGGGGGCGCCCTTTTACGACCACAAAAATGCCGAATTCTTCGCCAGTCTCGGCGTACCTGTGTTCGCCTGTACGCCGGATCAGTTTCCCGACCTGATGGCCGCGGCGCTCAGTAAACAGGATATTGCGGCATGGGCCGGCAGCAATGATATCAAACTCTGATCATAAGGCATTAGAAATGCTAGTAATCCAGACGAAACCTGGAAAGATCGGCCTTGCGTTCCTTCTTTCTTCCCAGCTCGTATTCATAAATCAACCACCCCAGGTTTTTCATGAATGGGTAGCACACTTCCTTGTATTCGTAGCGGTCGTCATTGTAAATACCGTCCTCATTGGACTGCACGACGGCACTTAACATAAACTCTACATTATTCTCAAAATCAACGATATAGGCATTATCAATAATAAAGCCGTACGAGTCGCCATACTTGTTGAAAATCCTCACTCCTTTCTGCGGCACCGCTTCTTTGTCGGCCCCATAGAACAGGAATTTGGCGTAAAGCGGCCAGTATTCCGAGGGATCATAGCGCGGGAAATCGCTCTCGTTGGGCAGTTTACTCATATAAGTGTAAATCAACTTATAATCATCTTTGGTGAGGTGAAAGCGCTCGTTTTCAGGAAAAACCTCCGGAAAAAGCAGCTTTTTCATCACCGCCTGCTGGTCGGTCAGGCTGAATGCATTCTTATTAGCCATATTAAATGGCTTTTCCACGAGCCGGTCTGAGCTATCCATGTAGGCGCGGCCCATGGAAGTGTTGGTCAGATTCAGAGGATAGTTTTGGGGATCGAATTGCCCTGGCTGGCTGTAAAGTAACCTGGTACCCTCATAAAAACTGATGGGATTGGTGTGCCTGGACGTCTCCTCGGTATCCTTAACCGCATACCGGTTGAGAATGCGACTGGTACTCAGGCCGTTCTTTCGCAACCGCTCGTTAATTTCTGCCCGTCCGATCCATTCGTAGAGCCGGTTATAGGCATCGTTGTCGCTCACAAGCAGTATTTTCTTAATATAATGTTCCAGGGACGGCAGCCCATTGGCGGCGCTGCTGTCACGCTCGACGCGCGTCTGTTTGGTAAAGTCCGCGCCCGTAATCATCGCACTCGTACGACTCAGCCCACTTATTTTCAGGTCATTGAGTTTTTCCAATGCAAAAATCACAGTCGGTAACTTCACCGTGCTTGCCGGGAAAAAGTAATGCCGGTCGTCGAGATTGTAACTGTAACTTTTGAAATACGGGACATTGCTCGCATCCCGGTCAATTTGCGTGTAAAGGATCTGAACCTGGTTCTTTTGCGGATGGCTCAAAATTTTGCCAAACAGCTCCGGCCGGCTTCTAAGCAGTTTTTCAACCAAAACCGTGTCGCGCTGCTGCCCAAAAACAGCCTGACTCACTAAAAGCATCAAAAGCAAAAGTCCAGGTCCAGGCATATGTATCATATCAATAAACTATTAAACACCATTCCCAACCCCTTCCCGTCCCTTTCCTCCATCCTCCCTTCTCCGATCCTCCTTTTCCTCACTCATCCCATTCATCCACATAAGACCCTTCCTCCGTTTTAGTCGAATGCGCCACGGCGTCATTGATTTCCTTCATTTCCGCTGCGGTGAGGTTCCGCCATTTCCCGACTGGCAGGTCGTTCAATGCCACGTTCATAATCCGGACGCGTTTGAGCTTCGTCACATTGTAGCCCAGGTACTCGCACATCCGGCGGATCTGGCGGTTGAGGCCTTGCGTGAGAATGATAGTGAATACAAAAGGTCCTTCTTTCCGTACGAAGCACTTTTTGGTAATAATCCCTAAAATAGGCACGCCTGAGGACATTTTCTGAATAAAATCGGGTGTAATGGGTTTGTTAACGGTTACCACGTATTCCTTTTCGTGGTTGTTTCCGGCACGGAGGATCTTGTTAACAATATCGCCGTCGCTGGTCAGGAATATCAACCCTTCCGAAGGCTTATCAAGCCTCCCGATCGGGAAAATACGCTCTTTGTGGTGGATATAATCGATGATATTGCCCTTGATATGGCGCTCGGTCGTGCAGGTAATGCCCACAGGTTTGTTGAATGCGATGTAAACGCCCGCCTTTTTGGCTTTAAGCGGCTTCCCGTCGACACGCACGTCGTCGCCTTCTGTGGCCTTGTCGCCCAAAACCGCCTTTCGGCCGTTGAGCGTTACGCGGCCCTGTTCTACGAGTTTGTCGGCCTCACGCCGCGAACAAAACCCGGTTTCACTGATAAACTTGTTGATCCTGACTGGCTCCAATGCTTTCTATGCTTTTTCCAATGCCGTAACCGGCATATCCAATGGCAAATTAACTCAAATCGCAAAAAAAATGCGGTTACATATAAAGATTCGGGCGTTTTTACCCTTTACCTCTTCAATGCTTATTATATCAGATCACAAAATAGAACAAATTGCCGGTCTATGAAAAATCGCCTTTTATTAACTCAACTCTTCTTCTGGATAACCCTTCTTGCGCTCCATGCGCAGCCCGCGCGCAGGCCTGTGGAAGTGATCGTCACCGCCGACCGGGACGACTGGACTTACAAACCTGGGGAGAAAGTACAATTCATGATCAGTGTGTTGCGCAATGGCAACCCGGTCAAAAATGCACAGGTGCGGTATGAGATTGGCCTGGAAAAGCTTGACCCTACCATTAAAGAAACCAAAACCGCCACCAATGGGACATTGACCGTAGACGGCGGCACACTCAAAACAGCCGGTTTCCTGCGCTGCATTGCCTGGGCGACCGTCGACGGCGTGGAGTTCCGCGGCCTGGCTACCGCCGGTTTCGACCCGTTGAAAATACAGCCAACCGTAGCCAATCCGGAGGATTTCGACACCTACTGGGACAATGCAAAGAAAGAACTGGCCGGAGTACCGATGGATGCAAAAATGACGCTACTACCCGATCGCTGCACCGAGAAAACGAATGTTTATCACCTGAGCCTGCAAAACAATCGCCCGGGCGTACGCGTGTACGGGATTCTGAGTGTTCCGAAAAAAGAAGGCAAATATCCTGCCCTGCTGCGCGTACCCGGTGCCGGTGTGCGTGCGTATTATGGCGATGTAGTTACTGCGGATAAAGACATCATTACGCTTGAAATCGGTATCCACGGTATTCCGGTGATCATGGATCCGTCTGTTTACGTTGACATGGGCCAGGGTGTACTCAATGGATATCCCGCTTATAATCTGGATGATAAGGATAAATTTTACTACAAACGCGTGTACCTCGGCTGCGTACGCGCGAACGACTTCCTCACCAGCCTGCCGCAATACGATGGCAAGAACCTGGCGGTAACTGGGGGAAGCCAGGGCGGCGCATTGTCGATCATTACCGCAGGCCTCGACCCTCGTGTGAAATGGCTCGGCGCATTCTACCCGGCATTGAGCGATGTGACGGGCTACCTGCACGGCCGCGCAGGCGGGTGGCCGCATTATTTTGACAAAAACGGCGTCAAAACGAATAATACCAAAGAAAAACTGGCCACTGTGTCCTACTACGACGTGGTTAATTTCGCACGCCGCGTGAAAGCGCCGGGACTCTATATGTGGGGTTTCAATGACGAAACCTGCCCGCCTACTTCCATGTACGCCGCATACAATGTGACCACGGCCCCTAAGGAGCTGAAACTGTACCTCGACACCGGCCACTGGACCTATTCCGACGAACGCGACGCGATGAACAACTGGCTGGTCGACAAACTCAAAGGCAAGTAATTTCAACCAAACCGGAACATACCTTTATGGATCGCAGAACATTTATTGAAAAATCGGCGCTGGCTGGTGCGGCATTCTCCTCGCTCCCGTTGCTGACCGCATTGAAACGGGCCGCGCCTTATCGCACGGCGCTCATCGGCGCGGGCTGGTGGGGCACGAATATCCTCCGTTGCGCTGTCCAGGCGGGCGAGTCGAAACTGGTGGCATTGTGCGACGTGGATCAGAACCAGCTGAAAATCTGCTCCGAGGTTTTTTCCAAACTCACCCCCGACAAGCCGAAGCTCTACAAAGACTACCGCGAGATGCTCGCCAAAGAAAAGCCGGAGATCGTGATCGTAGCGACGCCCGATCACTGGCATGCATTGTGCTGCATTGCCGCCATTGAGTCCGGTGCGCATGTTTACGTAGAGAAACCGATTTCACATACCATTAAGGAAGGTCGCGCGATGGTGAATGCGACGCGTAAGCACGGGCGCATTGTACAGGTGGGCACGCACAGGCGCGTATCCCCGCATAACGTGTCGGGAATGGAGTTCCTGAAATCCGGTAAGGCCGGTAAAATCGGCATGGCGCGGGCATTTGTGCATTATGGAGGTGGCCCGGGCCAGAAAACGCCCGACGCCGAACCACCACAAGGCCTCGATTGGGATTTCTATTGCGGCCCAGCGCCATTGGTTCCTTATAATAAGACGATCCACCCGAAAGGTTTCCGGAATTACCTCAATTTCGCCAACGGCACACTCGGCGACTGGGGTATTCACTGGCTCGATCAGGTACTGTGGTGGTCGGAGCAGAAATATCCGAAGAAAGTGTACTCTACCGGAGGCCGGGCGATCCGCCAGGACAATACCGACGCACCCGATCACCAGGTAGCGGTTTACGATTTCGACGGGTTCACACTGGAATGGGAGCACCGCAACTTCGCGGCCAACAATGCCGAGAAAACGCATCCTAATCAGGCCGTGGGTGTGTATTTCTATGGTACCGAAGGCACATTCCACATGGGCTGGCTCGACGGCTGGACCTTCTATCCGACCAATCCGAACAAACCGGTGATCCATCAGGATGCCCAGCTCAACAAGCCCGACGATCAGAATATCCAGCAGCTTTGGGCCAACTTCCTGGAATCCATTAAAAGCAACAAACCTCCGATTTGTGAAATTGAAGTGGGACAGCGCTCCACGAATGTGGCGTTGTTGGGGATGCTTTCCTACAAACTGGGAAGGAGCATTATTTGGGATGGTGAAAAAGAAACCATTCCCGGAGACGAAGAGGCCAACAAACTACTTAGCCGCAACTACCGCGGAGAGTGGAAATATCCGCAGGCGTAAAATGGTGTCAGGTGTGGTCATTTATTGTCAAGTGTTATCAGGAAGGTCATTGTGGTCAGGTGTTGTCAGGTATAGTCATTTGTAGTCATTTATCGCAGGTTTTTGTCATTCGAATAAGTCTTTAACTATTCTTGACAGCACTTGACCCCCTTGACTACAAATAACTGAACTTGACTATTCTTGACAACACCTGACTAACCTTGACTATACCTGACTACAAATGACAACACCTGACTACAAATGACGATCAGTCAATCTTGACGACTTCCGCCGGAATGTTGTACTGATCCACCGCTTCGCGCGCAAAGCGGACATGCCCGCGTGGGGCCATCAGGTACAGTTTCGCACCTTTCATCCCCGCCAGTTCACTGAGCAGCTTCCATTTGGAAATATGACCACGCATCTGGTCCGTTTTAATGCAAACTTCCAGATAATGCCTGTTGAACATGTTCACGCCTGTCACGTCGGGCGTAAAACGGGTGTTATCGGCTGCCCTTTCGTAGGATTTGGGCGTTTCATACCCTTCCATATTAGCCTGGATTTCCTTGAACCCGTGCGATTTTGCCCACTTTACCACAAGCGGGATGAATGCTTCTTTTTCCATATGACCATGAATAGTTATCTGCTCTAAAACCAGCAGTTTCTACAATATAAATCTTGACTGAGCAGAGGGGATATAACAGGAGCGATATTCCCGGTGGAGCAGGATCTTGATGAAAGATAGCCAATTTTCCGTAAAACTGCAAGCCTCACACCGGCCGGATCAGTCATCCAGTTCGTCTTTGAAATTGTTATAGGCCGAAAGCAACTCGCGGTGCGTTTTCGCATTCTTCTGAGTAAGTGCCAGTTCCACTCCCTTCTGATAAATTCCCTCAGCCTTCTCCACTTTTTCCAACGCAGCAAAAAATGCGCCAGCGTGGTAATAAGTAGGCAGGTAGTCGGGATGTTTTTCGAGGAGCAGATCGAAAAAACGTTCTGCTTCTTTCAGGTCGGATTTGGAATATTCGATCGCGAGCGCGTACACATTGAACGGATCGGCCGGGTCTTCTTCGTAAAAAGCGATTAAATTGGCGAGTAAGGAGTTATTCATCGATATTATTATGCTTGCATACTATTTACTTTTCCCTTAATTTGCCCGGGCAAAGTTATTCTCATCAAACGCAAAGATAAGTAACCATACCATCATGAAAATACTCGTTTGTATAACTAATGTCCCCGATACAACCGCCAAGATAAGCTTCACCGACAACGACACCAAACTGAACAAAAACGGTGTGCAGTTCATCATCGGTCCTTACGACGACTACGCGCTCGCCCGCGGCGTGGAGCTGAAAGAGCAATCCGGGGGCAACCTTACCGTACTGCATGTGGGCGAGGCCGACGCCGAGCCGCAGATCCGCAAAGCGCTTGCGATCGGTGCCGACGACGCCATCCGCGTGAATGCCGATCCGCAGGACTCTTACTTCGTAGCGGCTCAAATCGCACACATCGCCAGCCAGAATAGCTATGACCTCATTCTGATGGGCCGCGAGTCGATTGATTACAACAGCGGCGTGGTACATGGGCTGGTAGGCGAAATGCTGGGTATCCCCTCCTATTCGCCGGTCATGAAGCTCGATCTGGAAGGCAATAATGCCACCATCACCCGTGAGATCGACGGCGGCAAAGAAGTGCTCAAAGCGCTGCTGCCCCTGGTTTTAGGCTGCCAGGAGCCGATCGCCGAGTGGAAAATCCCGAATATGCGGGGCATCATGACGGCCCGCACCAAACCATTGAATGTGGTGGAGCCCGTTTCCGTCGAGGATATGACGGTACCGCACACGTATCGATTGCCCGCTCCGAAAGGTGCCTGCAAAATGATCCCGGCCAGCGAAGCGGAAAAGCTTATCAAATTGCTGCAAACCGAGGCCAAAGTGCTGTAATGCGCGGCTTATTTTTCACATTCAAACGAAAACGATCATGTCAGTCCTTATATATGTAGAACTCGATAACGGTTCCATTAAGAAAACATCACTGGAAGCGGTGGCTTACGGTGCCAAAGTAGCGGAAAAAACCGGCGGCCAAGCCGTGGTACTTGCATTGGGCAAAGCCGATAATGCAGAACTTGAAAAGGCCGGGCAATATGGTGCCGCCAAGGTGTTGCATGCCGCCGATGCCAAACTGGAACACGAAAATAGCCTTGCCTATGCGGACGCGCTCGTGCAAGCGGCTGCGCAGGAAGGCAGCAAAATCATTATCCTTTCCAAATCCGGACTCGGCGATGCCATGGCAGCCCGTGCGGCCGCGAAGCTGAAAGCAGGCATCGTGTCCGGCGTAACGGCATTGCCCGAAACCGAGGTTGGCTTCAAGGTGACGCGGAGTATTTTCACCGGCAAGGCATTCGCCACGACGGAAATCAAGTCGGATATTAAGGTATTGGTCGTTCGCAAGAATGCGGTGGAAATCGATGAGGCTAATCTGTCCGACGGCAACGCGGCTGTGGAAGCTTTCCAGCCTGCCTTGCGCGACAGCGATTTCACGGCAAGTGTTGTGAGTGTCGAGAAGGCGGATTCCGAACTATCACTTACCGAAGCCGAGATCATCGTATCCGGCGGACGCGGTATGAAAGGCCCGGAGCATTGGCAGCCGCTGATCGACCTCGCTAAGGCATTGGGCGCGGCAACCGGCTGCTCCAAGCCCGTTTCCGACCTCGACTGGCGGCCGCATCATGAGCACATCGGGCAGACCGGTATCAAAGTGGCTCCGAACCTCTACATTGCCTGCGGCATCTCCGGTGCGATCCAGCATCTGGCAGGCGTAAACGGCTCCAAATGCATTGTCGTGATCAACAAAGATCCGGAAGCACCGTTCTTCAAAGCGGCCGACTATGGCATCGTAGGTGATGTTTTTGAAGTGCTGCCTAAGCTGACCGAAGCCGCAAAAAGCCTCAAATAGTGGCATCAAGGCTCTTTTTTTCAAATTCATTGAAATAACAAGACACTAAAAAGGGGCTTAAAATCAATTGATTAACTCTTTTTGTTTTTCCCCCTGCCAGCAGGCTCCGAATC